>ERZ1106981.466-NODE-466-length-29896-cov-38.283268_pt1 | contig 29896 bp, 24 predicted proteins | sample MGYA00403692_ERZ1106981 | MGnify/ENA primary metagenome ERZ1106981 (study PRJEB35170, sample SAMEA104062431) | human gut metagenome | biome: human gut; feature: human-associated habitat; material: faeces | place: Denmark | collected 2012-06-22 ... | reverse complement strand
GCCTGCCGCTTCAGATCAGCGTAGACGGCCGCAGTCTTCAGGATATGGAAGACATTGACAAGGATCAGCTGATCGCTCTGCTTCAAGAGCAGAAGGTCATGGCGACATCGCTGCCCTCGTTGGGCCGGATCCAGGAATGTTTTGAACAGTTAAAAGCTGAGGGGGTGGAACTGATCTTCGCCGTCCCGATCTGCAGCGGCTTGTCCGGCACGATCAGCGCGATGCAGACGGCCGCCGACCAGATTGGACTGCCGATCATCACAATCGACACGCACGTCACGGCGGTCGTTCAGGAGTACCTGATCCGCACTGCCAAGCAGATGGCCGAGGCCGGCGCCTCCATGGAAGAAATCCAGGCCGCCTGCCAGCAGGTGATCGACACGACCAACACGCTGATTCTGCCCAGCGACATGCAGCATTTAAAACGCGGCGGACGGCTGACGCCGCTGGCCGCTACCTTAGCGGGGTTATTAAAGATTAAACCGATTCTGGAGATCAATCAGCATACCCAGGGCCGGATCGACGTCAAGGAAAAGGTCAGAACCTATACCCGCGCGCTGGAACGGGCTGTGCAGATCATGAAGGAAGACAACATCGACGAGCATTACTCGATCACCATCGCGCATGTCGATGCGCCGCAGACCGCCGAACAGCTGGCCGCCATCCTGCGCCGTACCTTCCCGAAAACCGAAATTCAGATCATTAAGCTTGTCAATGTCGTCGCCGTTCACACCGGCTTGAACACACAGGCGATTCAATATTTCAGAAAGCTGGATTAGCCGTCAATCGCGACGGCTTTTCTGTTGCTTTAAAACGTGAAGACTATGTGAACATTTCATGTGAAATCATGTGAAGTCTGTAAACACGTGTTTACAAGACCGCAAAATTCTGTATAATAGTTTGCATGAGGTGATAACGATGGAAGAAGCAATTCGCAGTGTACTCGAAGATTTGTTTGATCTGCAGCCGCTGATGCTCAACCGGTCCATGGGGATCGCGCAGAACGAGAATTTCAGCCCTGTTCAATTATATGTTTTATTCACGCTGCAGTGCCGCGGAGAAATGACGCTGGCGGACTGCTGCCGGCAGACGTTGATTTCCAAGCAGCAGCTGTCCAAGCTGATCGACGGTTTAGTTACGCGCGGGATCGTCGACCGCAAACCCAATCCCAACAACCGCCGCAGCATTCTGATCTCCGTCAGCCCCCAGGGCGGCGAAATCATGCGGCAGTACAAGGAAAAACAGATCCGCCATCTGACGCCGTATTTCGCTCAGCTCAGCGAAGACGAACTGGCGACGCTGCACCGCAGCTTTAAAGATATTACGCAGATCATGCGTAAGCTTCATTATAAGGAGAACGATAACCATGCTTGAAAAAATTAAAAACGCACTGTTTCGCTTTATGAACGGACGCTATGGCACCGACGCGCTGAACAACTTCCTGTTGTTCGCCTCCCTGGCCGTCCTGCTGATCAACACACTGACCTTCAAAAGCGTATTTCTCGGCCTGCTGGGCGACGTGCTGATCTTCGGTTCGCTGTTCCGCACGCTTTCCCGCAACATCTGGAAACGCCAGAAAGAAAACATCAAATTTATGGAACTGACCCGGCCGGTTCGGTCCGCCTTCTCGCTGATCAAGAAAAACGCCGGCGATAAGGAACACAAATATTTCAGCTGCCCGCATTGCCATCAAACGGTCCGCGTGCCGCGGGGACACGGGAAGATTGAAATCACCTGTCCGCGCTGCAAGACGACCTTCGAGAGAAAGTCGTAGGGCGCGATGATGGGATCCTTCGTTTATTTTTTCATTCTGTTAATTATTCTGCAGGTGCTCTCGCCGCTGCTTTACGCTTATCCGATCGTCGGACTGCTGTTATGGGTCGGGATCATCGGCTGGTTTCTGTACCGCAATAAAAAACAGCGCGAGGCTTTCTACAAAGCGCAGCAACAGCAGCAAGATTATTATCAGCAGCAACAGCAGCAGGACGCCGGCTATTCGCAGACTCAGTCCCGTCCGCACGTCGATGAAAAAGACGTGATCGACGCGGAATATACCGAGCGGGAAATCAAATAGCGCAGCCCTTCCGCAAGGAAGACCGGCTTTCTTCTGGATCTATCAGATTCAAATCCATCACGAAAAGACAATCCGCCGGTCCGGGTTGTTTTTTTCTGCGTTCACTGCCTTCGTTTGCCTGTTTCTCATGCATATCCGCCACGATTCCTTTCCTGATCGCCACCAATCCCCTTCCACCCGGCAGATTTCCACTTATTTTTCACATTGCGCTGGCATAGAGCCCCGGTCAAATTCATACACTTCAAATAGCTAAGGGAGGAAGTTATGGAAACGACAGAAATTTTGAAAAACATCGGTGAAAGAACTGGCGGCGATATATATTTAGGCATTGTCGGACCAGTACGGGTAGGCAAATCCACTTTCATCAAAAAGTTCATGGAGCAGGCCGTCATTCCGTATGTCGAAGACGAATACGAAAAAGGACGGATGATTGATGAACTCCCGCAATCCGGAGAAGGCAAGACGATCATGACGACTGAGCCGAAATTTGTCCCGAACAACGCCGCGACGATCGCTTTCGACGACGGCTTTACGGTCAAGGTCCGGTTAGTCGACTGCGTTGGTTTTGTCATTCCGGAAGCTAAAGGCTACAAAGACGAAAACGGCATGCGGATGGTGCGGACGCCGTGGTATGACGAAGCGATCCCGTTTAATGAAGCGGCCAAGACCGGCACGCAGAAGGTCATTCAGGATCATTCTACAATCGGTATCGTGATCACCACCGACGGCTCGATCGCGGATCTGCCGCGCGACTCGTATATCGAAGCGGAAGCCGAGGTCATCGACGAACTGACCCAGATCGGCAAGCCGTTCATCATCATCGTCAACTCCAAGGATCCATCTTCGATTCAATGCCGCAGCGTCGTCGATAAATTAAAGGAAAAGACCCAGGTTCCGGTTCTTTCGATGGCAGTCAACCGCCTGGACGAAGATGATATCCATGCCCTGCTGCGGGAAGCGTTATATGAATTCCCGGTTTCGGAAATCAACGTTCAGATGCCGAAATGGGTTTCCGTTTTAAGCAACGAACATTGGCTCAAACAGAGCGTTAACGGTTCGATTGAGGAAAGCATGAAGGCGATCACCAAGCTGCGGGAAGTCGAAGGCATCGTCGATATTCTCAACGAGAACGAATATGTCGAGAAAGCCAACCTGGCGACCGTCGATACCGGCAAAGGCGTCGCCGTCGTCGATCTGGAGGTCAAGAGCGGACTCTACAACCAGGTCTTAAAGGAAATCATCGGTCAGGACATCACCGACAAAGCGCAGCTGATGCAGCTGATGCAGGAATTCGCCGAAGCCAAGCGGGAATACGACGCTATCAGCAGCGCGCTAAAAATGGTCAAGCAGACCGGCTACGGATTCGCTTCCGCTTCCCTGCATGACATCCAGCTCTCCACGCCGGAAATCGTCAAGCAAGGCGGCCGCTACGGCGTGCGCATCAAAGCCATCGCTCCGTCGATCCACATGATCAAAGTCGACGTGGAAAGCACATTTGAGCCGATCATCGGATCAAAAGAACAGAGTGAGGAACTGGTCAGCTATCTGCTTCGCGATCAGGAAAGCGATCCGCAGGCCATCTGGGAATCGGATATCTTCGGACGCAAGCTGGCTGATATCATTAAGGACGGCATGAACTCCAAACTGTCGATGATCCCGGAAACTGCCCGTATCCGCCTGCAGGGAATCCTGACGAAACTGATCAACCGCGGCAAGGGCAACGTCATCGCGATTGTTCTCTAGCCTATAAGACCACAAAGAAGCCCGGACATTCCGGCGCTTCTTTTTTTAACGGTGCTTTGCCGCCTGACCCGCGGATATTCAAGAATTTCCCGTCATGCGTGAACTTTTTTTCCAGATTGAGGAAAGTGAACGTCAAAATCTTTAAGCCTTCACCTAATCTTCATGTTTCAGTCAATATGAAGTCACATCCCCGGGCTAGAATAAGAATCGTAAAAAGAAAGAGGTGTGATGATGATGAATGAAAATCATGAAAATCGAATCCCAGAAGAAAATCACTGTGAAAATGAAGCCGGCATGACCGCTGCCTCACAGGAACATACAAGCGCGAATGCCCAGGCGGAAGCCAAGGAACAAACCCACTACGAACATATCCATGTCCAGCCTGAACCTGATCCGGTACTGAAAGAATTAGCGAAACAGCGCAAATCAATGAAACGGACGATGGCTGTCGGTTTCCTCTGCTGCGGACTGTTGGCCGGAGGCATCGGCTTTGGCGGCGGGCTGCTGGCCAATCAGATGAACGGTTCTTCCACAACGCTGTACCGCTCCACCGCCGGCAAGGTGGAAGTCCAGCCGGTTTCGGCCGGCAGCGAGATGAGCGTCGAGCAGGTCGCCGCTCTGAATCAGCCGAGCGTCGTAGAAATTAAGACGGAGAAAGTCACCAACAGCAGTTTCTTGCAGCAATACGTGCAGACCGGCGCCGGCAGCGGCGTGATCATCTCCGAAGACGGCTATCTGATCACCAATAACCATGTGATCAATGGAGCTTCAACCATCCAGGTCCGCACCAGCGACGGTACAACCTACGACGCGGTGCTGGTCGGCACTGACAGCAAGACCGACGTGGCGGTGCTGAAGATCAATGCCAGCGGACTGAGACCGGTCACCTTCGGTGATTCAGACAACCTGAACGTCGGCGAAACCGCCGTTGCGATCGGCAATCCGTTAGGCGAGCTGGGCGGTACGGTGACCAACGGCATCATCAGCGCCAAGGATCGCTCGATCACGCTCGATAATCAGCAGATGACGCTGCTTCAGACCAACGCGGCGATTAATCCGGGCAACTCCGGCGGCGGTTTGTTCAACTCCCGCGGCGAACTGATCGGCATGGTCGTCGCCAAATCCAGCGGCAGCGACGTCGAAGGCTTAGGCTTCGCGATTCCATCGAATCTTGTCAGCAAGATCGCGCAGGAGCTGATCGCCAACGGTTATGTCACTGGCCGGCCGGCGCTGGGCGTTACCGTTCTGAGCATTGAAAACGCACAGACCGCGATGCAGTACGGCGTCAGCAGCTTAGGCGTTTACATCACGGACGTAGAAAGCGGCAGCGCGGCGGACAAAGCCGGACTGCAGGCGGGCGACCGGATCATTTCAATCAATAACCTGGTCGTCGAATCCTTTGCGGATCTCAGCGCGGCGTTAGACAATTACGCTGTCGGCGATACCGTGGAAATCATGGTCAGCCGCGGCGGATCCACAGTTACCGTTTCTCTGACCCTGCAGGAAAAGAAGAATACCACAGTTCCGCAGAATGAAAACGGCAAAACTCAGACCAATCCGGAAGTTCCGTTAAATTAAACGCTGAATTTCTTGAAACCGAATCGTAAACCTTCCGTCAACCACGGAAGGTTTTTTCATTTTCATGGTAAATCAAGAATGACCGGTTTCCCCTTCTCCTCTGCCTTTAAGAAAGATAGCGCAACTTTTCTGTTTAAATTGTATTTTAGTTCAGGAATCGGGGTTATCCCGGCAAGGCTATGCGGCGGCAGTCAAACCTGGCATGATTCATTACTCACATTCCAAGCTGGATCCAAACCGGAAAATTCAGTTCAATTTATGCCCAAATGTAACTGTTTTCAGACAAAAACTCACTTTTTGGAAAAAAAATGAAATTTTTTTATTTTTCAGCAAGGCTTTTTGAAAAAAACCGCAATATTAAAGTTAGAAAGCGAGGACAAACAATGACACAGCCAACACTCAACGAGTACTTTACCCTTACCAACGATTTACTTTTCAAGTTAATCGTCTCCAGTGTACCCCATTCCATAAATAAAGATGTCGGTTCCACAATGGTTTTTTCCATTGATTCTGAAACCATGAATTCCGCAGATTCCATTGGCGTCGGCCTCCAAGTCGGCGATTTCATGACCCTGGGCGTTCAAACGGTCACCGCCTGGCGGTCGGCGCATCTCCGGACAAAGGATCTGGCCAGCGAGCTGCTTGGCGCACAATCCCCCGGCATCAAAGAAATCGAGGACGCGCAGCCGGTCGTCGCCGTTTCCTTTGTCCAGAATCCCGGATCACGGCAAACCTGGAAAACACCGCGGACTCTGCACTTATCGGATTTCGGATTGTTTACGCCGTTTGAAGACAAGCTCACGATGGTTGTCATACCGCTGCCTTCGGAGGACGAAAGCTTCACCCCGCCGCTCTGTCAGGAAGATCAATGGCGCTGGTTTATTAAAGAAGCCCGCCCGCATACCCAGTCGCCGGTCATCAAAGCGCTATTCAAGATGGATCCGGTCTTTGAGGTCATGCAGCGGAACCTGGACAAGCTCAGCGATCAGAAACAAATCTGCGAGGTAATGAAAAAACGTTATCTGCGGATGCAGGAAGTCATTCAAGAGGAAGAAAAAGCCGCGATGAGAGCCTGATTTTATGATGAAAAGTTCACCTGAACAGGAAAGCGAGGGATTATCCCGATGAATCAACCTTCACTCAACGAGTATTTCACTTTGACCAACGATCTTCTTTTTAAAATCATTTTCAGCGGCTACTCCGGTGAAAGGGATCCGCTGACAGGCAAGATCGCCCGGATTTTCGTAAGTCCGGAAACCATTGAAGCTGAAAAATCCATTAGCCTGGCGATGATCGCCGACGATTCCTGCTTGATCGGAATGCAGATCGTCAGTGCCTATCACTCAGTCAAAATCAGGATCAAAGCGCTGACCCTGGACCTTCTAAAATTGCAGGCGAGAGAAAGACCGGGGCAACCACTTCACAATTGCAAGGTCATTACCTTTGTGCAGGCTCCCCTGCCAAAATCAGAGCTGCAAGCTTTACGCTCGCTCCGTTGGTCGGATCTTGAGCCTGACACGCTGCTCGACGATCTGATCGAATTAGAAACGATACCCTTGCCTAGTCAGGAAAGCTTCCAGCTGCCGATGTCCGTTAAGGATCAATACCGCTGGTTTTGGAAAGAAGCGCGGCCTCATTTTCAGACTCCGGCGGTCCGCCAGCTGCTTCAGATCAATCCCAACCTTCAGCGGATGCAGCTGATTCTGGATTATCTCAGCGATCAGCCGGTTGTCCGCGAGCTTGTGAAGAAGCGTTATCTGCGGATGCAGGAGATTATCCTGGCCGATGAAAAAGCCGCGATGCGGGCTTAATCTCCCATCGCGGCCAACCGTTCAGATTTAAAGCAGACTGTCCTCTTTCTTTGAGCGGCAGTTTGCTTTCTTTTTCGTTCAGGACAGCCCCTGTCCCTGGATCAGCGTGAAGTACAAAATAACTAAGATCACGGCCGGCGCGATATAACGCACGGTAAAGCTCCAATATTTCTTTAGCTTAAACGGCTTCTGCGCCTCTCCGCTGATTTCCTTCGCCGCTTTCTGCGAACCCCAGATCCAGCCGACAAACACACAGAACAACAACGCGCCTAACGGGATCATCAGGTTATCGGTGAACTTTTCCATGACCGCGTTCATCGGCAGCCATTGCAGCCCGTGCTTCCAATCCAGCCATGGCAAATTCAGCGAACGCTCCGCGCTCTGCGACAGCGAATACCCAATGCTCAGCAGACTCATCGGCGCTGCCAGAAGCAGCGTTGACTTCAGCCGGCTCCAATGCAGCTCTTCGTTCAGAAAAGCCGTGCAGCTTTCCAGGATACTGATCGCGCTGGTCAGCGCCGCCAAAAACAGAAGCAGAAAGAACGCCAAACCGAACAATCCGCCGCCCGGCATCATCGCAAAGACCTCCGGCAGCGCCATAAACGCAAAACCGCCGCCCATGCCCAACCCTTCGGCGCCCATCGTGACAAACACCACCGGGACGATCGCCAACGCCGCCAGAACCGCGACCAGCGTATCGAGAATGCAGATCATCACCGCGCTGCGCAGCAGATTTTCTTTCTTCGGCACATACGATCCATACGTCACCATAATGCCCATCCCGACTGACAGTGAGAAAAAAGCCTGCCCCAGGGCCGCGACCAGCGTATCGCCGTTGATGGCTTCCGGCCGGATCTCAAACAGATATTTGACGCCTTCCCAGGCTCCCGGCAGCGTGACTGCCCGGAACACGATCGCAATCAGAAGCAAAAACAAACACGGCATCAGAAACTTACTGAATTTTTCAATACCGCTGGAAACTCCGCGCACCACGACGAAGATGCATAAACCGAAAAACAACGCGCCCCAGATCAAAGGCTCGACCGGCGCACTGATAAACTGCACGAAGAAATCCTGAAACGGCGCGGCTGTCGCCGGGAAATGCGCGCCTGTTAAGTAAACGAAGACATACTTCGTCACCCAGCCCCCGACAATACAGTAATACGATAAAATCACGAATAACGTGACGACCCCCAAACCGCCGCAGAAGGTCCAGCGCCGGTTCAGGCTGTGAAACGCGCCGACGACGTTCTTTTGCGTTGCCCGGCCGATGGATAATTCCGCTAACATCACTGGCAAACCGATCAGCGCGACGATCAGCACATACAAAAGCAAGAACGCCCCGCCGCCATACGCTGCGATCTTGCCTGGAAACTTCCAGATATTGCCCAAGCCGACGGCGCTGCCCGCCGCGGCCAGAATAAAGCCCAGATTACTGGCCCATTGTCCTCGTTTTGAATTCATTTCCTGTTCCCCTTTTTTAAACCTTGTTTTTCATTATATCAAACCCCGGCTTAAATTTGAATGAAAACTTTTCTTTTCCCCGCATTTCTTTCCTTGTTTTGTTTCATCTTTTCACAGTTTCAGCGTTCATCCTTTTTCATCTTCTTTTTCCCCTGAATTTAACCGTTTGACCCGCAAAACCGACCGTCTGTCGGAAAGCGGGTGAATCCCGCCGGGATTTCCGCTATACTAGGGTCAGATCAAGAAAACAGCCAAAGGAAGTGATGAACATGAAGGTTGAGATTCAAATCGACGAGAACTGCGGCGAACCCCGGCTCATCGTCGTCACCCGTCAGGTTACTGACGAAATCCAGACACTGATTCAATCCTTATCCAATACGCCCGCCTCGTATCTTGCGGGGTTTCAGGAGGATGAACTCGTCCTGCTTCAGCCCCGGGAAATCATCCGCATCTATGCCCAGGAAAAGAAAACGATTGCGGAAGCCGGGAAAGGCCGGTTTATCGTCCGGCTGAGTCTGCAGGAAGTCCAGGCCCGGTTAAGCCCCGGGGATTTCGTCCGGATTTCCCATTCGGAAATCATTAATCTGAGCAAGGTGAACCATTTTGACTTAAGCTTTTCCGGGACGATCTGCGTAACGCTGACCAATGGCGTGCAGACTTACGTTTCCCGGCGCTACGTTTCTAAAATCAAACAAACATGTGGAATATGAGGTGAAATCATGAAAAAGAAAATGATCCTGACCGGTCTGTTCGGAGCGCTTGTCGGCGTGGCCCTTTCCACGCTGATCACGCTTGCGATCTCACTGATGCACAACAACGGGCACTATTACGCGGTGGTCCCGGAACTGATCGCCTTCTGCGGCTCGGAGGTCAGTGCGATGCTCCTGCAGACGCTCTGTTCAATGCTTTACGGCGCGATCTGGGCGGCTGCCAGTCAGATTTGGTCCATCGAAAGCTGGAGCTTACTCAAGCAAACGCTCGTTCATTGGATCGTCTGTTCTTCCGGAACGCTGCCGATCGCCTACTTCATGTGGTGGATGCCGCACACGCTGATCGGTTTCGGTTGTTATTTCGGCCTGTTCTTCGCAATTTACGCCGCGATCTGGCTGATTGAGTACAGTCTGATGAAACGCCGGGTAAACCTGTTGAACCAGCAGCTGAAAGCGCACAATCAAGCCTGAATCCAAGCTGTGAAATCGGACTTGAACAAACTTAACCATTAAAAACACAGAAAAAACCGGCTTGTGCAACGTTGGAAACAAAACGCTGCACGGCCAGTTTTTTATATTCCAAGCCTGGAAGCCTCTATTGGATTTTCTTTCTTGTTGCTTCGGGTTTCTCAAGCTTGGTTTAAGCAACGCTGGTTTTTAGAAAATCCGGGTTGACCGTCAGGACGTCGCCTTTTTGATAAGCGCAGCGGCCTTCAACAAAGGTTTTCATCAGCTGAAAATCAGCGTCGACAACGATCAGATCCGCGTCTTTGCCCGCGGCAATCGAACCCTTATGCGGCAGGCTGAACAAGACCGCCGGGTTTTCCGAGGTCATCTTAACGATCTCCGTGATCGGCTTAAGCAGTATTTCCGCCAGATTCCGGACGCCGTAAAGCATGTTTTTGGAGCTGCCCGCAATCGTTCCGTCTTCCAGCAGCACCAGCCCTGCTTCGCTGATCGTCCGTTTGTGTCCGCGGATCGTATAAACGCCCGCCGGCAGTCCGCTCATCGGCCCGGAATCGGAAATCATGATAAAACGCGACATCGGTTTGATCCGGAACATGATTTCCAGCATCGGCTGACTGATATGAAACAGATCGCAGATGACTTCGCTGAAGATTTGATCGGAAAGCAGCGCCGCGCCATACGCGCCGGGTTCGCGCCGGTCCATCTGCCGCATCGCGTTGCCGGTATGGGTTGAACACGCCAGGCCCTGTTCGATTGCCCGGTTATATTCCGCAAACGTCGCGACGGTATGCCCGCCGCTGAGCAAGACATTCTGACTACGGCAGAAACGGATCAATTCGCCCTGCGGATCCAGCTCCGGCGCCATCGTCATAGTTTGGATCTGACCCTGGCTGGCTTCAATATATGCCCGCATTTTCTCGATGGAGGGCGGAAGCAGCTCTTCCGGCTGAAACGCGCCGCGCCGGTTCGGATTGAGGAACGGTCCTTCCATGTGAATGCCGAGCATCCGCGCTTCCCCGTTTAAGCCCTGCTTTTGTTCGCTGATCGCCTGGGCGATCGCCGCCAGATTTTCCATTTCCGTCTCATTGTGATCGCCCGCCGTCACCAGATAGCTCGTCACGCCGACCGCCGCCATCTGTTTGGACAGTGCGTGAAAATCTTCTGGTTTCGTCGACAAGGCCGAATAACCATAATAACCATGCGTATGAATGTCGATCAGTCCCGGCAGCAGCTTGTACCCGCGCCAGTCCTCATCCCACGCTTCCTCCTTCAGCTCAGCCGCCGGCACAAGCTGAGTGATCTTTCCATCCTCCACGATGACCAGTCCGTCGATCACGCCTGCCGGGGTTACGATTTCATTGCAGCGTATTTTCATGAATTTCTTTCTCCTTTTCGTTTAGTCCAGCTTCTGACAGAACTGTGAAAAATGCTCGTTGGTCAAAATCGGATCCGCGGACGTATAGACCCGCCGCCCCTCGACCCACGTTTCCTGAACCTCGTAGCGGTCGTTGATTATGAAGAAATCCGCGTCTTTCCCCGGAGCGATCGAACCCTTCTGCGCTTCGATCCCCAACAGCCGGGCCGGATTCAGCGACGCCATCCGGCTGACCCGCTGCGGTGCCAACCCCAGTTTTTCGATCAGGTTTTCCATCCCGTAGAGAACATATTTCGAGCTGCCGGAAATCGTGCCGTCATCCAGCAGAATCCGTCCGTCGGAATGTACGTGGACGCGCTTGCCATAAGCGAAATAGGTGCCCGGTGCCACCCCGGAGAGCGTGTCGGAGTCGGAAATCATGATGAATTTGTCAAAATTATGCTTTATTCGGAACATGATTTCCAGCATCCGCGGCGTAAGATGATAGAAATCGCAGATGATTTCGCAGACGATCTCCGGATCCAGCAGCGCCGCGCCCAAAGCGCCGATATCACGCCGGTCGATCTGGCGCATCGCATTGCCGGTATGGATCGACACCTGGATGCCGTCCCGAACTGCCTGACGCATCTGTTCGTCATCCGCCAGGGTATGACCGGCCCCCGCGACAATCCCGTGTTCCCGCAGCCAGTGAATCGTTTCCGCCGCGCCCGGCATCTCCGGTGCCAGCGTCATATACTTGATCTTTCCCCGGGCCGCCTGCCAATATGCCTCGCACTTTTCCACGCTTGGCAGAATGACTTCTTCCCGCGGCGTCGCGTTGTGCTTGTCCGGATTGAAAAACGGTCCTTCCATGTGAATGCCTAAAATCCGCGCCCCCATCACGCCTTCGTCCAATGCCTCCGCGATCGCGCTGAGCATCTCCATCTCATGCGCCTTCCAGCCCGAGGTTGTCGCCAGCGTCGCCGTGACTCCAATCGAAGGCAGAATTTTCGATAAACCCTGGATTTCCGCTTTGTCGATCGTTTTGGCTGACCAGCTGCGATAGCCGTGGCTGTGCAGATCGATGATGCCCGCGAAGATCCGCTGATCCGAAAAGTCCCGGGCGGCCGCGATCTGCGCCGGATTTGGATTTTCGATCAGACCCGCAAACTTCCCGTCCGCGACCTGCAGCACCCCTTCCACCACGCCCTGCTCCGTCAGGATCCGGCGGCTGTAAAATGAAACTATTTCGTTGCCCAATGTCGTCAACTCCTTTCCCAGTTGAAGAAGCGGCCCAGTTGGAACGAGCCGCTTCGGGTTAACCCTATTATAACAGACCGATCAGCGTTCCGATCAAACCGAACGCAAAGATTGCCAGAATCACCGTATTGACCTTGACGCCCTTGCGGATCGCACCGAAGGCTCCCAGTGTCAATAAGAGCGGCAGAATCTTCGGCATGATCTGATCGAAGACCTCCTGCAGCACCAGCGTTGTTTCACCGATCTGCGCTGTAAACCCAACGTTGAACGTTACCATCGTCGCGATCATCGCACCGACCGTCGTCAAGCCGATCACCGTCGCCAGCTTGGTCATGTGCTGAATCAGACCGTTTTCATACGAAGTCTGAATAAACTTCGAGCCCAGCTGATAGCCCCAGATCGTGCAGTAATACCGGATGATCAGATGCGGCACGTTGAACAGAAGCAAGAACAGGATCGGGCCGAGAATGCTGCCCTGCTGCGCCAGCGAAATGCCGACGCCCGCCGCAATGACGCGGAAGGTTCCCCAGAAAAACGAGTCCCCGATGCCCGAAAGCGGCCCCATCAGGGAAACCTTGACCGCGTTGATCGTCGAAGGATCCATGTCCTTTTTCTCGGCGTATTCTTTTTCCATCGACGCCGCCATGCCTAACGAGAACGTGCAGATGTTCGGTGTGATGTTGAAGAACGCGGTATGCCGTTTCAGCGCTTCGACTTGTTCCTGCGGCGTTTTGCAATAGAGCTTGATCGCCGGGAACATCGCCCAGGCAAAGCCCAGCGCCTGCATCTTTTCATAGTTGAACGAGCCTTCCAAAGCGAAGGAGCGCCAGAACAGCTGGTTGATCAGTTTTTTCTCATCGGATTTCATCACGTTACTCATTGAAGAACGCCTCCTCTTCACTTTGGGCATCCGGCTGCGCCGCCATCCGCGGAGTGCGGGATGCGCTGATATCCTGAACGATCATGACGATTCCGATCGTCGCCGCGATGCCGGCAATCGCGATAATCGGCAGATTCAGATAGACTGATAAAATGAAGCCGAAGAACAGGAAGACGCACAGCCGGTTATCCCAAAGCATGTTCATCAACAACGCGAAGCCGACAGCCGGCAGCATCTGGCTGGCTGCGCCCAGGCCGGTGATGATGATCGCCGGGATTTTCTCGACCAGCGCCTGCATCGCTCCGGCTCCAAACTGCAGCGAAACAAACGCGATCAGACCGTACAGCGCGGCATACAGCGCGCAGTGACCGAAATGGAAGCGCGTGATCTTCCCGAAATCGCCCGCTTCGGCGAATTCCTCGACCTTGTGCATCGTCGTCGCACGGAAGAAATAAACGAGATATTTGACCATCTGCTGAAGAATTCCGATCGGAACCGCCAGCGCCAGCGCGATCTCCACGCCCTGATGCATGCTCATGGCGAAGGCCGTGCCCAGCACCGACCCCATGTTGGAATCCGACGGTGTTGCGCCGCCGATCGACACCACGCCTAAGAAGATCAGTTCCAGCGCTGCGCCCATGATTAACCCTTGTTGTAAATCGCCGAGGATCGCGCCGACCAGCGGAGCCAGAACAATCGGCCGGTTAACCATGACGTTGCCGCCGATATCCCCCGCCGCCTGACCGGCTGCCGCCACCAGGGCGATCAGAAGTGCTTGAACCAGTGTCATAAACAGTCCTCCCTATTTCCGGACGTTTTTCAACGCCTCTTTGACCTGAACCTTGTTGCTCGTCGGGATCATCTGAATTTCAAACGGCAGACCGGCCGCCAGAATTTCTTCGATCGCCGCGATGTCCGCATCGTCGACATAGACTTCCTTGGTCATCATCATCCGGTCCCCTTTGTCGATCCGGCCGCTGTTGCCAATGTTGACCCGTTCGATGACCGACTTGTCTTCAATCTTTTGCAGCAAACGCGCCGCATCGACCGGATTTTTCATCACAACCAGAATGTTCATGCCCGCCGCACGGGGATCGTTGATCAGCTTGGCCGCCTCGTCGATCGTCTTGATCAGCAGCTTCAGATGCTCCGGCACCGCCAGCTTCATCGCCAGGCTCTGGATCGGATCCGTCACCAGCTCGTCATTGGCCACGATGATGCCTTTAATGTTCAGCTGTTTCGTCCACATGAACACCACCTGTCCATGCAGCAGCCGATCGTCAATCCGCAGCATTTTAATCATTGTCACGCCTCCTTTCTTTTTTATCCTCCGGATCGCTCCGGTGAATTTCCTTGTTGTTTCCCGGTTGTTTCCGCCGCGTCAGAACAGTTCGTCCTCCGTTTGCGGACAAGCCAGGACGGCATTGCCGTAGATCATCCCCTGCCGGGCTTCCGCCAGCGCCGCAGGAATCGCCTGGGCCAGCGGTTCAGGGCTCAGACACAGCTGCAGCACCAGATTCAGATTCATCCCCGCGACAATGTGCACGCGCGGATCCTGCGCCAGGGCAAGCAAGGCGTTGTTGACGCTGCCGCCCCACAGATCGGTCAGAATCAGAAATTCGTCAGCGGTTCCTGCCGCCAGCCGTTCTTCGATCTGACGCTTTAAGCAATCGGGATGACTGCCGGGCAATAAGGCCAGCGTGCTCAGATGCGGATCATCGCCGATAATCATCCGCGCGGTATCCGCCATACCCGATGCCAGCGCGCCGTGCGAAGCCAGAATGATTTCTCTCATCATTTTTCCTCCTGAAAGTTAAACCCCTGAAGGGTCCTGTCGGTCGTTTTCGATATAGTCGTAGAGATAGGAAATCTCGTCGATCGGAACGGTGACGTTGTAATTCTTAAGCAGCGGAGCGAAGCTGGCGTTGACCTGTTCAATGAAATCGCGGTGAGCCTGGACAAACGGCGTCAGATCCGCCAGCGATTCGATTGCCGTGCGGGTCACTAACCGTTCGATCAGAAAGCTGACGTGAATATAGATGCCGACTAACGTCCGGCTTTGAAAGCGCCGGTTCATCTGCCGCTGCAGCGCGCTGACCGCTTCGTATACGCAGTCCAACAGACGCGCGGGATTGAGAATCGTCAGATTTTCCATCAAGCTCTGCAGTGAGAAGTTCTTTAACAGCTGCTGCTGAAACAATTCCAGCTCCGCCGTGTCCAGCTCGCCTTCCAAGGCCTGATTGAGCGGCTCCATTGAGCGGAAGCTGACGATATCCTCCAGCGCCATCGTATTGACGTTTTCCGGATGAAAACCTAACGGCCCGATCAGAATCAAAACCTCGTAGCGGTCGAATAAGACCTGCCGTTCTTGCGGCGACTGCAGCGTCGCGTAATCGGCTTCAATAAACCGGATATTTAATGGACGGGGCAGCGACCGGGCGAATAGCTCCGCCAGCTTGCCGCTGATCTTCACCGAAATATCACTGGTAAAGAGAATCGCCCGTTCTTTTTGCTTGCGCGCCAGAATCCGGTACCGGCATTGATAACTCTCGCACGCTGATTTCAAAATCATTTCCAGCGGTTCGCACCGGCTTAAGCGCATACCGATATCCAGCGCGAGTCCGGTTGAGATGTTGTTGATCACGCCGACTTCCATCGGACAGTCGAGATGCTCGGCAATTCCTTCCAGTGATCCCATATCGACCAACAGGATCATCGAGCGGAGATAGGAATGGAAGCGGATAAATTCGTTCAGTTTTTTCTCGATCTCGCCGACCTCCGTATCTAACGGCATATCCAGCGCGTCGAAAATTCGTTTTCCCAACAGCTGATTCGCCGCATCCGCAATGCTGGAAGCCGTCGAATAGCCGTGGCTGATGATGATGCCGCAGTTTTGCCGGCGTATCGGCTCCTGGTTATAAAAGCGGATGTTCAGCGTCAGAAAGATCGTGTTTAACGGCTGGGAACGCAATTCAAGCGAACCGCATATTTTCTCAGTCAGCGACTCCGCTAACGCCGTTGCCTCCGGAAGCTGCTGACGCAAGGTGTTCAGGCAGCCCTGAATCGCTTCCTGACGCTGACTTTCCCAAACGGCCAGACTGGAATGAATTCGCGCCAGTGCGCACGTCATCCGGGCCAGCACAAAGCTGCAGTTCGGCGGCAGCGTCAGCCGCTGATCCAGATCCAGCGTTTCCAGTTCACGGCGGATCTGAGCTTCGACGACGACCAGCCGGCTGTCCTCCTCCTTGGTTGAAAAGATAATCGTGTCGTAATATTCCCGCATCCGCGTCAGTCCCTGATCCAGAAACTGCGCGAAGACGCGATGTTCGTTATAATAGTGCCGGTGACTTTCCAGCAGATGATCGAACAGCTTTAAAATCTGATCGCTGCCATCCTGACGGCGGAATTGTTCGACCGGCAATGGCGTTGACTCCGACGGCTTGCGGACTTGGCTTAACGGTAAGCGGCCCAGCAGCTCCGGCGGCAGATCCATCGCTTTTAACACGATGACCGGCTCTTGCGGATGTTGGGAATAGGCAGCCGCGCACATCGTTTTTAAACCGTTATTCAGTTCCGCTAAATTCAGTCCCGGAAGATCAGCGCACAGAGCGCCAAACAGCCACGCGGACATTTTAATCTCCCGGTTCAGCTTGCGTTGTTCCTTCAAAAGCAGCTGGATCACCAGTTCTTCCCGTTCCTGGACCGGACGGCGGGAAAAGGCGGGAACCTGGCAGTGAACCGGGATGCTGAGCAGCAGCTCAGGCTGCAGCGCCTGCGCAGACCGGCTGGCCAACGATAGAATAAAGCGGGCGTTATTCGTCAAGACCGGCTGTGTTTGGCGAGCCCGGGTATAAGCGCCCGAGCGGATCAATTCAGCCAGCTTCAGCTGGCATTCTGCGCTCAGCTGATCGGCTTCCGTCAGGTACACGACGCCGTCTCCGGCTTTTTCAATCAAGCCTGAGCGCACGGTGCCCTCCTGTTCCTCACCGAACAGCTCGGCAAGCTGGCGTTCAGGAGTCATTTCCGCACTGACGCTCCAGCGCACAAACCGGGCGGTGGCCGAATTCAGATGTTGATCCGTGAGAAATTCAAACGCCGACTGTGCGAGAAACCGCCGTCCGCTGCCGCGTTCACCTTCCAGAAGCACCGCCAGACCGCTGGGGTATTGCATCGCCGACTTGAGCTGCGCGATGCAGCCGGCCAAAGAGCCGTCGGCTCCGACTACTTTTTCAAAGTTTTGCGCCTGGTACGGTTTCCGGGAAAGTGCCTGAACCAGATCGGCGACATTGAAATATTCCTCGTCGATCAACGTCACCTGATATTTTGTTTCCAGCTCCTGCCTCGCCAGATAGTAAACCGGACGGGAGCTGATTTTGACGCACGCGTTTTCCTTGCACAGCTCGTTGAGATACTGACTCGCCAAGGTGCGCGACAGATTCAGCTGTGCGGCGATATTCCGGGTCGTCAACCGTTCCAGCTGCGTCAAACCGTAAATCCGGGTCTGGTTTTTCAGCCAGATGAGAATTTCTTCTTTTGTTTTATTCATCCCATTCACCTCGTTCAGATCGGCTGATGGCTTCATTATAGGATATTCACCCGATTTGTCTTTACATTCATCAAGTTTCAACACTGACTGCCTAAATTCAGATCGTTTTGGCACTGTCAGCGACACGTTTCATCAGTGACGAATAGCTCAGATTGGTGACGAAAACGCTTCATCTCCATGAAAGCTCAGCCCTTTTTCATTTCCATTGTACGTGAATCTCCCCGCTCTGTCGCTGTGCGGCCTGAGTTTAACATTTGAAAAAAACTGGTTGCCATGACGGATTCACTAGTTTTCAATTCAATCTCAGCTTAAATAAGTTTATGATCTCCGCAAATAAAAAAACTGAAATCGGCCTTCAGCTTCAGCCTGATTTCAGTTTTTAAAATAATCAACAAAGCTATTCATTATCCTTTTTCAGCGGCGCAGTCATACTGACTCACTATTTCAGAATGAAACAAAATGAATCCCGAGAAACGCCTCTGCCAAAGCAAGATTTCAGCGGTGTCTCATTGTAACTGATCTATGAACCGCGGATTAACCGTTGCTTCTTGATGATGATCGAATACGCATACGCCGTTCACATAGGTCTGGATCAGACGATCCTCGTCATCCAGAATGATGAAATCAGCGTCCATTCCCGGAAGCAGCTTCCCTTTCGTCGTTAAACCAAATAATGCCGCAGGATTCTCAGACGTCATTTTTAAAATTTCAGGAATTGATTTGTGGAGTTTTCGATAGCAATTGCGAACCCCCTGAAGCATATTGGTTACACTTCCTGCTAAAACGCCATCGTCAAGCACGAGCTTGCCTTCATCCGTCACAGTATAATGCCGCCCCTTTTCATGGTAATTTCCTCGCGGGAGTCCGGACAGAGATTCTGAATCGGAAATCATGATAAACTTCCCCATCCTTCCTTTTTTAATTCTGAACATCATTTCCAATACTTCCTGCGATACATGCACAAAGTCGCAGATGACCTCGTTATACAAAGCCTCTGAAAGCAATGCAGCGCCAAAAGCTCCGCCATCCCGGCGGTCAATCGGAGACATCGCATTCCCCGTATGCGTTGATGTCGATAAGCCTAAAACAATCCCTTGGTTATACTCTTCAAAGGTAGCGGTCGTATGACCTCCAGATAACAGAATATGATGATTCTGACATTCACGCATCAAACTTCCTTCGGGATCCATTTCAGGCGAGATGGTCATATACTTCAAATGCCCGCCGGCTGCAGAAATATAAGAACGGAGTTTATCGACAGAGGGCTCGCATAATTGACTCAGTGCGAAACCGCCTTTTTTTGCCGGATTCAGAAAAGGCCCTTCCATATGGATTCCAAAGATCTGCGCCTCATCCTTAATCCCTGCCTGCCTTTGTTCATCAATAACGCTTGCCAAAGCAGAAAGATTCTCATACTCCTTATCAAAATGTTCGCCGGCTGTTGGAAAAAATCCAGTAACCCCGATTGAGGTCATTGCCCTGGCTAAACCATGCAATTCTTCAGGATCCGCAGACTGAGCGGAATAACCCAAATAACCATGCGTATGAATGTCAATCAGTCCCGGCAAAATCTTATTTTGCTTGAAATGATCTTCGCCTGACTGTAAATCTGGATAGAGGCCAACAATTTTTCCGTCCTTGATTTCCAGCGTTCCCTTTACCGCTCCCTGGGGCGTCCAGATTTCATAATTTTCAAATTTCATAAATCATTTTCCTTACAACAGACCGATGAAAGTACCTAACAATCCGATAACAAAGATCGCGATGATAATGGTATTCACCTTGATTCCTTTTCGGATCGCATAGAAGACGGCCATCGTTAAAGATAGCGGCAGTAAATTCGGCATGATTTGATCGAAGATCTCCTGAACTACCAATTCCATTTCGCCAATTTGAACGGTCAGACCGATATTAAAACTGACCATCGTAGCGATCATGGCGCCTACCGTCGTCAACCCGATGACGGTCGCCAGCTTGGTCATATGATGAATCAGACCATTTTCATAGGATGTCTGAATAAACTTAGACCCCAAGACGTAACCCCAAACTGTGCAATAGTAGCGCAGCACTAAATGCGGCACATTAAACAGAATTAAGAACAGAATCGGTCCTAAGACATTGCCCTGCTGAGCCAGCGAGATGCCCACGCCCGCCGCGATAACGCGGAATGTTCCCCAGAAAAAGGAATCGCCGATTCCGGAGAGCGGCCCCATCAAAGAAACCTTAATCGCATTGATTGCAGCGGGATCCATCGCTTTTTTCTCAGCGGCCTCTTTTTCCATGGAAGCTGCCATACCGAGTAAAAATGTACTGATATGCGGAGTGACATTGAAAAAAGCGGTGTGTCTTTTTAAGGCTTCCACTTGTTCCTCCTGGGTGCCGCAGAATTCATGAATAGCAGGGAACATCGCCCAGGCAAATCCTAAAGCTTGCATTTTTTCAAAGTTAAACGAACATTCCAAAGCAAATGAACGGTAAAATAACTGACGGGTTAGCTTCTTCTCCTGCGGAGTGATTTCAAATTTACTCATTAAAGAACTCCTCCTCTGCCTGATCCTGCCCCTGCGGCAAACTGATTTCCGGTAGTTTACGGTTATGATTCATATCCTGCGCCACCAGCAGAACGCCGATCGTTAAAGCAATGCCGGCGATCGCAATGATTGGCAGATTGAGATAAGTTGCCAGAATAAAGCCAAAGAACAACAAAACACAGAGCCGATTATCCCAAAGCATGTTCATCAGCAGCGCAAATCCGACGGCCGGAAGCATCATACTTGCCGCATCCAGCCCATCCAATATAACCTGAGGAATCTGATCGACAAGATTCCGCATCAATTCAACGCCGAATTGCAGGGAAGCAAAGGCGATGAAACCATAAATAACCGCAAAAATAAGAATGCTTCCAAAATGCAGCCGCGTAATCTTATTGAATTGCCCCTGTTCAGCATAAACCTCCACTTTCGACATCTGGGTAGCACGGATGAAGTAAACAAGATACTGCACCATTTGCATTAATAACCCGATCGGTACCGCCAGCGCTAAAGCAATTTCCACGCCTTGATTCATACTGATCGCAAACGCTGTCCCTAATATGGAGCCCATCGTTGAATCCGAAGGCGTTGATCCGCCGATTGAAACAACGCCTAAGAAAATCAATTCCAAAGCAGCTCCCATAATTAACCCTTCATACAAATCACCGAGAATAAACCCCACGATCGGCGCTAAGACAATCGGCCGGTTTAACATCAGCCCGCAGCCGCTTTCAGTTACTAATAATCCGCCAAAAGCAACGAATCCAATCAAAATAGCCTGGAATAGTGTCATTGTTTCTCCTCCTCACTTCTTGATGCTTCTTAAAGCATCTTTAACATTGACTTTGTTGTTTGTTGGAATCATCTGGATATCAAACGGCAGTTCATAGCTCAGAATTTCCTGAATCGCTTCAATATCGGTTTCATCGACATAGACTTCCCGGGTCATCATCTCTTTGTTTCCCTTGTCAATCCGGCCGCTGTTTCCAATATTAATTCGCTCGATCAAGGTTTTATCCGGCAGTAATCGAAGCAATCTCGCCGCGTCGGCCGGGCTTTTCATCACCAGCAGAATGTTCATTTTAGCGGAACGTGGATCCTGAATCAGCCGGGAGGCTTCTTCAATGGATTTGATCAACAGTTTAATTTGTTCAGGCACCGCTAATTTCATGGCCAGACTCTGAATCGGATCCTGGACCAGCTCATCGTTGGCCACGATAATCCCTTTGATGTTAAGCTGTTTCGTCCACATGAATACGACTTGTCCATGCAGCAGCCGATCGTCAATCCGCAGCATTTTGATCATACATTTCCCTCCTTTCCCATATGAAGTTCACTGGAGAACATCCAGTTCATTCCTTTTTAAAACCAGGATTCCTCTTGCGGAATCTCGTTCAATTTAGCGTTGCCGTAGACCATAGACTTCTGCGCTTCATTCAGGATGGATTCGATAGTCATGCCGCCGCTTTCCACATCGCTCAAGCACAGCTGCAAGACTAAATTCAAATTCATCCCGGCAATCAAATGAACATTGGCATCCGCACAGAGAGGAAGCAAAGCGGTATTGACGCTGCCTCCCCAAAGGTCGGTAAGAATAACCGTTAATTCGCCAGGCCAGGTTTTGATCATTCCTTCTACTTTTGCTTTGAGCAGTTCCGGCTGCATTCCCGAAACCAGGGACAACGGAATCAGCTCTGTCTGATCTCCAATGATCATTCTGGCCGTGTCAGCCATGCCTTCGGCTAACCGGCCATGTGAAGCTAAAATCAATCTTTTCATTCTGCCTCTCCTTCCCAATCTTTTTTATTAAAGGCTTCATCATTCGCGATATAATCGTACAAATAAGATATTTCATCAATCGGAACAGTAACGTTATAGCTTTTCAATATCCGTTGGAAACTGATGTGAACTTGATCAATAAAATCCTGATGTTCTTTTTGAAAACGTGTTAAATCCGCCTGGGACTCAATCGCAGTTCTTGTCACCAGCCGCTCAATCAGAAAACTGACATGGATGTAAATTCCCACAAGTGTACGGCTTTGAAACCGGCAATGACGCTGCCGTTGAAGCTCGCTGACAGCCTCATAAACTGAATCCAGCAAAGGTGAAGGATTGAGAATCGTGAGGTTTTCCATCAGACTTTGCAAAGAAAAATTCTTTAATAACTGCTGATGAAATTGATCCAGTTCCTCGTCGTTCAATTCATCCTGAAAGGCTTCGGATAAGGGCTGCAGGTTTCTGAAGCCTACAATATCTTCTAAAGTCACTGAATTAACGCCTTCCAGTTTCAAGCCTAGCGGTTTAATTAAGAGGACGACATGATATTGCTGAAAGCAATCGTCATTTTCCAATGTCGTCTTCAGTCTCGAATATTCGACCTCAATAAATTTAATATTGACCGGGCGCGGCAAAGAACTGCGGAACAGTTCTGCCAATTTTCCGCTGACGCGGATTGAGATATCATTTGTGAATATAATAGCTTTAGGTTTTTCTGTTTGTCGCAGCAGCCGGTAATGGCACTGATGGCTTTGACAAGCGGCGACGAGAATCGTTTCCAGTTCTTCATTTTGTTTAATCCGATTCCCGACATCCAGTGCTAATCCTGTTGATATATTGTTAATAATTCCAATATCCATCTTTGAATTTAAGTGCTGGGCCATCGCTTCCAGTGAGCCCATGTCGACAAGAACTAACATTCCTTGATAATAAGAATGCATCTGCAGGAACATATCCAATTGCTTTTCAATCGCGGCTACTTCAGTATCCAGCGGCATGTCAATGGCATCAAAGACTTGACTTTGCAATAACTGATTCGCGGCATCCGCTATACTGGAAGCCGTAGAATAACCGTGACTGATTATAATTCCGCATAACTGCCGGCCTTTTTCCTGCTGGTTATAAAAACAGATATTCAATGTGAGAAAAATAATATTCAGCGGTTGTGTTTTGATTTCCAATGTAGCGCATAGCCGGGAAATCAATTCGTCGGCAAGTGAGAACGCCTGCGGCAGTTCCTGTTTCAGGGAATTCAGACAAGACTGTATCGAATCTTTCTGTTCGCTCTCCCAAACAGAAGCACTGGTATTTATTTGATTAAGAGAATAAATTATTCTTGCTAAAACAAAACTGCAGTTTAAAGGCAAGGTTAGTCTGGAATTGTCTTTCGTTTGATCGATTAACATTTGAATCATATTTTCTATCGAACTGATCCGCGGATTTTCTTCTTTTTGTTCAAAAACAATCATGTCATAATATTTCCGCATGATCTCCAACCCGTCTTTCAGAAAAGAATTGAAATGATGATGATTAAAAAAGTAATCCCGATGCGCTTCCAGCAACAGATCAAACAGATCGAAAATCTGATGATGATCATTCTCAGGTACTAATTCGTTGATCGTTAAATAGACAAGTTCCTCTTTCAAGCCTTTCCATTCTAACGGGATTTTCGATAACAAAGGTTCCGGCAAATAAACCCGCTTCAAGTTCAGGCTTTGCGTCTTCTCCTGTTCCAAAAAAGCATTGGCACACATCGTCCGAATACAGTTTTTTAATTCATGAATATTCAGCCCCAGCGTATTGCTTCCTAACAAAGTAAATAAAGATTGCGAAAGTCGTATTTCACAGTTTAATCTTTTTTGTTCCTGATTCAGGAGTACTCTTACCAATTGTTCCCGTTCTTCAGCCGGACGTTTCATTAACGGCGGAATGCTGCAATGAACAGGAATACTCAATCGTAAATCTTGTCCTAAACACTCTAATGAAGGCGTATCCATCCCAATGATTATCCGCGTTTGACTGCTGATGGGATGATCCGAATCTTCCATGCGGGTAAACTGCCCTGTGTTGATATAATCAGCGATCCTCTGCTGACATTCCAAGCTCATTTTGTCGGCCTGTGAAAGATAAAGAAGACCGTTATGACATTTTTCAATAAACCCTGTTTGTTTTTTGACAGAGCTGTGAATTCCAAAAATATCTTCCAGCATTTTATCTGAGGTTTGTTCTGAATTAAATTGATATGCGATAAAACAAGCTTTATCCGTTACGCGATCTTGATTTTTTAAGAATTCAAAAGCAAGCCGGGCTAGAAATGTTTTTCCGCTGCCTTTTTCACCCTGGAGAATCACGGGCAATCCATGCGGATAAAGCATCGCAGCTTTTAGCTGTGAAATACAGTAGCTCAGCGAACCCTCCCCGCCCACCGCATTAAAAAAATCCTGCGGCTCTTTCTGCTTCTGTTTTAACGCTTCAATTAAATCCGGCATATTGTAATACTCGTTATAGGTTAACGTCACATTATACTTTTTCTCTAACTGTGTTTTATCAAAATAATATACAGGTCTGGAGTTAATTTTTATACATTGTCCCTGCTTACACAGTTCATTCAAATACTGGCTGGCTAAAGAACGGCTGATATTTAAAGTTTTGGCAATATTGCCGGTGGACATCGCTTTTAAAAAGTCAACGCCATGACGGCAGGTTAGATCTTCTACGATTTTCTGAATTTCTTTCTGCGTTTTTTTCATGTACTCACCACAGCTCTCTAAGGTTGACTTCTGTCTTTATTATAAGCATTGGAGCAAAATTGTCTGAAACACCAAAGAACTTAAACACTGTCCTACAGTTTTCATTCATTTTCAACACTATAAATCCATTTTAACAATGCAATTCTCTATGTTATTCATTACCGAAAATCTTACATAGACTATAAACAAATTAAAGTCACCCATGTCATGATACTGCTTGAACTCGAATTAATCTATATCTCAATAAGTTTGGCAATTATTGCCTATTTCAAGATTTCAAAAAAAAACTGCTAAGCTTATGCTTAACAGTCTGCCTGACGCAAATACGCGATCGCGCTGACGCCCGGCCCGGTATGTGTGCCGATCACGCTGCCGACGCCGCATACTTGCGAACTGACGATTGCTTTTTCTTCTAAGAACGCGATCAGGTCGCTGACCGCTTCACGGTTTCCCGTATAACCAAAGATCGGTTCATATTGAGGTTCCGGCATCCCCAGCTTTTCCATCTGCTGCCAAAACAGCTGCAGCGTCGCTTTCTTGCCGCGGGCCTTGCCTAAAACGCTCAGCTTGCCCTCCTCCAAGGTGATCATCGGATGAATCCCTAACAACGAACCCGCGAATCCGGCTGCTTTGGACAACCGGCCGCCTTTCACCAGGAATTCCAGCGTGTCCACAGCGGCCAGAACGATGACGCGCGATTTCAGCTGATCTAACTGCGCCGCGATCTGCCTGGCGGACTGGCCGGCATCACGCAGCCGGATCGCTTCGCGCAGAAGCAGTTGCGTACCGATCGTCGCCGATAAACCGTCAACGATATAAATCGGTTCGTATTCACAATAATCCTTCGCCAGCTGCGCCGATTGACAGGTTCCGCTTAACTGGCTGGACAACGTCAGAACGAGGATCTCCTCGCCCGCCGCTTTCGCTTTCTCATATTCCGTCAGGAAATCGTTCGGCGAGGGCTGCGAAGTTGTCGGAAGCTGACCGCTGCCCGTCAGTTTGGCATAAAATTCTTCGATGTTCAAATCAATGCCGTCGCGGTATTCGTCATGGCCGAACAGCACCTTCAGCGCAACTACGCTTATCTTGAGCTGACGGGCGGTCTCCGGGGTCACATCGGTTGTGGAATCAGTGATAATACGAACTGTCATATCGTGTCTCCTCCTTGAGATAGTTTGAATATCAATATAAAAATCTAACCCATTATAACAGCGCATTCTCCCCTTGACAACCCTTTTTCGCAAAATAAAAACGGCATTTCAAACAATTGCTTGAATGAAAGCCGTATCATTTAAAATTCAGTCTCAAACAGCTCGAGGATTTCCTCGCGGCTCATCGCGGCGATCGAACCGTCGGAGCCTTCGATGACCGATTGCGACAGCTGCTGCTTCTGCTGCTGAAGCTTGCTGATCTTTTCCTCAACCGTACCTTCGACGATCAGCTTGACAACCTGGACGTTGCGCGTCTGACCGATCCGGTAAGCGCGGTCGGTCGCCTGATTCTCCGCCGACAGATTCCACCATGGATCGTAATGAATGACGATCTCTGCGCCGGTCAGGTTCAATCCCGTACCGCCGGCTTTCAGTGAGATCAGAAAGACCGGCGTCTTATCACGGTTGAAGCTTTCCATTAAATCAAAACGCTGCTGCTTCGGCGTTGCGCCGGTCAGCAGGTAGGTTCCGATCCCGCGCTTCTCGCATTCCCCCCGCAGCTTGTCCAGAATCGTCGTAAACTGGGAGAAGACCAGAATCTTCTTGCCTGACTCCACCGCGTTTTCAATCAGTTCCATGCAGGCAGTCAGCTTGCTCCGCTCGCCCCCGTAACCGTCAAACACCAGTCCCGGGTCGCAGCAGATCTGCCGCAGCCGCGTCAGCATCGCCAAAATCATGATCTTGGAGCTGCCGGCGTTGGTTTGCTGATCCAAGGTTTGCGTCAACTGCGTCTGGATCTGCTGCAGCGACGCCTGATAGAGCTTCTTTTCCGCTTCGCTGAACTCGATCTGCAGCACGCTTTCCGTCTTTTCCGGCAGTTCCTTCAAGACGTCCTGTTTCACACGCCGCAGGATGAACGGCGATACCAGCTTCTTTAATAACGTCAGCCGTTCTTCGTCGTCATATCGCACGATCGGCAGCTCGTAGTTTTCCTTAAACTGCGCATAGCTGAACAAATAGCCCGGCATTAAGAAATCGAAGATCGACCACAGCTCGGCTAATGAATTCTCAATCGGTGTACCGGTTAAGGCAAAGCGGTGGCGGGCCTGAATCTGCTTGACAGCCTGGGCGCTCTTGGTCCGCTGATTCTTGATCGCCTGCGCCTCATCGAGCACCAGATACTGAAAGGCCAGCGGCTGGTACAACGCCTCGTCGCGCTTGACGTAGTCGTAAGACGTGATGAGGACGTCAAAGTCGTCCGCCGCGGCCAGCGTATCCTGACGTTCTTTCAGCGTGCCGTGAACGCAGCCGCATTTCAGCTGCGGCGCGAAGCGGCGGATTTCCGCCTGCCAGTTGAGGATCAGCGAAGCCGGAGTGACGACCAGACTGCAGCCGCCTTCCCCCTGCAGCCGCGCATCCTCCAGCACGGCGATCATCTGCAGCGTCTTGCCGATGCCCATATCATCGGCCAGAATCCCGCCGAAGCCGTAGTGAGCGATCGTTTTCAGCCAGCGGAAGCCTTCCTTTTGATAGGTGCGCAGGATCTTGCGCATGGACGGCGGCACGTCGAATTTGCTTTCCTCAATATTTTTAAAGTCGCGGATCATCGTTTTGAACTCCTGATCCCGTTCGACCTTGATCTCCGGCGTACTCATCAGCCGTTCGTTCAGCGCCAGCGCCCGGTAGTTTTCCAGCGTCACCGGCCCGGCGCCCAGTTGCTTCGGATCAACCTGCAGCGCGTCCAGCATCGCCAGCACTTCTTCGGTTTCACCCTCGCCGATCGCGAAGTAATCGCCGTTTTTCAAACGCACATATTTTTTCTTCTGCTGATAGCCGCGGAAAATTTCTTCCAGCTCCTGCGGCGTCAGCTGCGGACTGTCAAGCTGCAGCTCCAGCAGGCCGGAGGTCAGCCGCACGCCGACGGAGAACGAAGCCCGCGAACGGATCTGAACATTTTTCAGCGATTCGCAGATATAGACCTCCGCCAGATCCATCAGCTTGCCTACCCCTTCCGCCAGGAAGCTGAATTCCTTGGTTTCGTTTTTCTCGATCCAGGCGATCTGGGTCGGCGTGTCAATCCGCGTCACATACTGCCGGATAATCGCGCGCACTTTCTGTTCCTTGCGCAGGTTGCGGTTATCGCGGTTGGTCAGCGTATCGAAGCCGATGTATTCGTTAGCGCCGTAACAGAAGCGGATCGTGATCATGATCGTGTGCGGTGTCGGCTCGTCGATATACACCCGTGTGACCAGCGGATCCAGCCGGACCGGCAGCTCGTCCATGCCCAGCACTGGAATCAGCTCGCTGACCGGCTGCAGGACGTTGTAATAGAAATTCTTGATCTGTTCGTGACTGACGAGCAGCTTACTGCCCTTCTGCAGCCGTTTCAATAAGGGTCCGCACAGGATCCGGTACCGCGGAAGCAGCCGGATCAGCGTGCCGCCGACATAGACATAATCCGCCTCATTGCTGGCCAGATAGCGGTATTCGTGCGGCGTGACCGTAAGCTGGTAGTCCTGTCCCTGCCCTTCGACTTGAAGCGTAAACTGCGGATTTTCCTCGATCATCACCATTGGCCGGCCATCCGCCATCATCACCGGATGATTCAGAAACAGCTCGTAAAAATCATCGACACTGCCGCCGGTCAGCTTGACATAGCGCGCCCCCGTATCAAAATTGCTCTGGGTCGGATAGTTGCGGCGGATAAAGCGCAGGATTTTCTGCGAAACTTCGTCGAACGACTCCGGAACATGCAGAAACTGCAGTTCCTTGCCATAGCTGACAATCGCCGCCTCGTTCATCCGCGTCATAAATTCGCCTAGATTTTTCAAAATGTATTTTTTCTTGCGGCCGATCCGGAAACTGACCAGCAGCTCGGAATTGGAAAACATGACCTCCGGCTGCAATGCGACCGGATCGTTCTGCAGCATCACCGGATCGTCCAGCACCGCGGAATTAACATACGCCTCAATCAGCTGGTCGCTTTGCGAAAACATCTGCCGGCGGCGCATCTGCTGGATATAGTCGGCGGCGTTCTCCCGGTAATAAAAAGGAAAATGGTCAATCGTCCGTTCTTTCAAAAACATCAAAACCGCGCCGATGTGGGCGCAGGCTTTTTCATCGTGGACACAGTACGGACATTCGCAGGAAAAATGAAGCAGCTCGCCGGTCACAGAATGCAGCGACAGCTTAACATGCTGCAGATACGGATAAACGACCGCTTCGATCTCGATCAGCTGCAGCGTTTTATATTCGACAGCCGACAGCGACTGGATGATCGAGCGTTCCTGATGATAACGCCGCGCCAGATTCCACGTCCGCTCATCAAAATAGGTACTCAGATTCGTTTCGTCCAGAATCATTGGCACCGATTCCTCCTTTCCGATTGTTCCATCAGAAAAAGCCCCGCGACGGGCTTTTATTCTGATTTCAGCTCCCGGGCCATCAACAGCTTGATCGCCTGGGACGGCTTTTCGCCTTCGTACAGCACGCGGTAGACCTGTTCGGTGATCGGCATGCTGATGTGTTTTTTTATTGATTCTTCATAGATGACCTTGGCCGCTTTCACGCCCTCGACCGTCTTCTTATTGGTTTTCCAGAAAATCTCCGCGCTGTCCTGGCGGCCGATCTGCACGCCGGCCTGGAAATTGCGGGAATGCGGAGACGTGCAGGTGACGATCAGATCGCCGACCCCGGTTAATCCCAGATAAGTTTCGGCGCGTCCGCCCTGCGCGATGCCGTAGCGGGACATTTCCGCCAGACCGCGGGTCATCAGCGCCGCCCGGGCATTGTCGCCTTCG
>ERZ1106981.456-NODE-456-length-30698-cov-78.143818_pt1 | contig 30698 bp, 34 predicted proteins | sample MGYA00403692_ERZ1106981 | MGnify/ENA primary metagenome ERZ1106981 (study PRJEB35170, sample SAMEA104062431) | human gut metagenome | biome: human gut; feature: human-associated habitat; material: faeces | place: Denmark | collected 2012-06-22 ... | reverse complement strand
TGTTAGGCCTGCCGCCAGCGTTCAATCTGAGCCATGATCAAACTCTTCAATTTAAGTTTGATGCTCGTGAATTAAACTTCGTAATGAATTACGTATGTTCACTCAGAGACTTGGTATTCATTTATTGTCCGAAGACATTAAGAATCCATGTCACTTTGAGTGCCCACACAGATTGTCTGATAAATTGTTAAAGAGCAGTTGCGACGCGCTTTAGCGCTCTGTCGCGAGGTGGCGTATATTACGCTTTCCTCTTTCAGAGTCAACCCTGAATTTCAGAATTTTTCTCTTCAACCGAACCGGCTGTTTGTGTGAAGTGATTCACATCTGCCGTGTCAGTGGGTGCGCATTATAGGGAGCTGCTGAGATATAGCAAGCCTTAAAATACAAAAAACTTATCAAGCGCTCATTAATTACACTTTTCACGTTTATCCGCGTTAGGACAAAACCGACGAAACCCAGAGTTCATGCGGCCTACAGCGCATTCCCTACCGAAACCACTTTTTTGCGAAAACGCGATTTTTCTCGTTCCACCACCACCGCGATCACGCCAATGGTGAATTAAGCACCACTCTTGACCCATGACAAAGCGCCACGCTTTCCCTCCTTTCTATAATCAGAGCCGTTTCTTCCTACTGGTAATAATCTATGGCTTATCAACTCAACATTAACTGGCCCGAGTTCTTAGAGAAGTACTGGCAAAAGCAGCCGGTCGTATTAAAGAAGGCGTTCCCTAACTTCATCGACCCCATTACGCCAGACGAGCTGGCCGGGTTAGCCATGGAACCGGAAGTCGATAGCCGGCTGGTCAGCCTGGTCAACGGTAAGTGGCAGGCCAGTAACGGTCCTTTTGAACATTTCGATGGGCTGGGTGAAAACGGCTGGTCCTTGCTGGCCCAGGCGGTAAACCACTGGCATATGCCTGCCGCCGAACTGGTGCGCCCATTCCGCGTACTGCCGGACTGGCGTTTAGACGATCTGATGATCTCCTTCTCCGTTCCAGGCGGCGGCGTTGGCCCACATATCGATCAGTATGACGTCTTTATTATTCAGGGCATGGGGAGCCGCCGCTGGCGCGTGGGTGACAAGCTGCCGATGCGTCAGTTCTGTCCACATCCGGCGCTGCTGCACGTTGATCCGTTCCCGCCGATTATTGATGAAGATCTGGAGCCGGGCGACATCCTCTATATTCCGCCTGGATTCCCACACGACGGAGTGACCCACGAAACGGCACTGAACTACTCCGTCGGCTTCCGTGGGCCAAACGGCCGCGACCTGATCAGCAGCTTCGCCGACTATGTGCTGGAAAACGACCTCGGCGGCGAACACTACAGCGATCCGGACCTCACCTGCCGCGACCATCCGGGCCGGGTTGAAGAGTATGAACTCGACCGTCTGCGCAACATGATGATCGACATGATTCGCCAACCCGAAGACTTCAAGCAGTGGTTCGGCAGTTTCGTCACCACGCCACGTCATGAGCTGGATATTGCGCCAGCGGAACCGGCATATGAAGAAGAGGAAGTGGTCGATGCGCTGCTGGGCGGGGAAAAGCTTTCTCGCCTGAGCGGCCTGCGCGTTCTGCATATCGGCGACAGCTTCTTCGTGCATAGCGAACAACTCGACACTACCGATGCCGGCGCGCTCGATGCGCTATGTCGCTATACCTCGTTAGGTCAAGAAGAGCTCGGCAGCGGCCTGAAAAATCCGGCGTTCGTTAGCGAACTGACGCGCCTGATTAATCAGGGCTACTGGTATTTCGAAGAGTAAGAGAACGGCAATACTGCGGGCAGCCGCCTGGCGCTGCCCGCTTGCTTTCAGCCGTTATTGCGCATATTTCGGCAACACGATAATAAAGCGAGTGGAGCGCAGATCGGACTGCACCGCCACGCTGCCGTGATGGGCGCTGACAATCGATTTTACAATCGCCAGACCGATGCCGCTGCCCTCGCCTTTGCGCTGGCGCGAGGGGTCGACGCGATAGAAACGATCAAACAGGCGCGGCAGATGCTCGGCGGCAATCGGCGCGCCGGGGTTCTCCACCACCAGGCGAATCTTCTCGGCGCTTTCGCTCAACTGAATGGTCACCGCCTGCCCGGCCGGCGTATAGCGAATCGCGTTCGACAGCAGGTTGCTGATTGCCCGCCGCAGCATCAGCGGGTCACCAATCACCCGGCAATGGCTACCGACAAAACGCAGCGCCACCTCTTTTTCTTCCGCCCACGCTTCAAAGAACTCAAACACCTTATTCACTTCCTCGGCCAGATCCAGCGCCCGTTGTTCGGGGATCAGTTGGTTATTATCCGCCTGGGCGAGGAACAGCATATCGCTGACCATCCGCGACATGCGCGAGAACTCTTCGAGATTGGAATAGAGCACCTCTTCCAGCTCCTGCTGGCTGCGGCTCTGGCTTAAGGCGATTTCGGTTTGCGTGACCAGGTTGGTAATCGGCGTACGGATTTCATGAGCGATATCGGCGGAAAAGTTCGACTGGCGGGTAAAGACATCCTCTATGCGCTCCAGCATATGGTTAAACGACAGCGCCAGCCGCTCCAGCTCGATGGGTACCGCCTGTGGGTCAAGGCGTACATCGAGATCCCGGGAGGTAATATTCTGGATCTGGCGGCTGATCTGGCGAATCGGCTTATGCCCCTGATAGACCACAAACAGCACGATGGCGATGATCAGCAGGCTGATTATCGACGCCGCGGAAATCAGCTTTGCTTTGAGCTCATTAATATAGTGCAGGTGAAAGTCGATCGATAAAGCCATCAGCAGATGCCAGGCCGGTTTACCATCCGCCTGCTTGCCCAGCGGCAACATGATTAGCCGCCAGGAGCGGGTCTCCATTTGATGATTATCATGAACCATTTCCCGCGGCTGCGGGTCGGTCCATGAAATCACATTACCGTCGCGCAACTTCATCGCCAGCCCCGGCGTGCTCATAATATGGCTGAGTTCCGGGCCGTCTGGCGACTGAAACAGAATATTGCCCTCGGCATCATCCAGACAGATAAAGACGTTAGCGTAGCCGCCAATCACGTTTTTTAAGATCTCCAACCGCCGCTCCTGCGGATAGTCGGCATGGTTGAGCACCGTCTCAAGCGTGGTACTGAGCTGCTTGAGGTCGTGAACGTCGCGCTCTTCAAAGTGGGCCTTCACCGAATGGATCATGATCCAGGTGAAGGCAAAGAAAGCGATGATGGTGGCGAGGCTGATAAAGAAGGTCAGCCGGGTGGCCAACGAAAAGGGGCGCTTAGCGGCCATCCGGCACCTCAAGCATATAGCCGACGCCGCGCACGGTCTGGATAAGCTTCGGCTCGAAGTCGTTATCGATTTTGGCGCGCAGCCGCTTCACCGCCACGTCGATGGCGTTAGTGTCGCTGTCGAAATTCATATCCCACACCTGCGACGCGATCAGCGAACGGGGTAGCACCTCGCCCTGATGGCGCAAGAAGAACTCCAGCAGGGTAAACTCTTTGCTGGTCAGGGTGATACGAGTCGCGCCGCGCGTCACCTTGCGGCTCACCAAATCAACGCTGAGATCGGCCGCCTGAAACTGGCTTTCTACTATTACCGCCGCCCCGCGACGCAGCAGAGTGCGCACCCGCGCCAGCAGTTCCGCAAAAGCAAAGGGCTTCACCAGATAATCGTCGGCGCCCAGCTCCAGCCCCTTCACCCGATGCTCGATAGTGCCAAGCGCGGTGAGCAGCAGGATCGGCATCCCTTTATTGGCGGCGCGCAGCATGCGCACGATATCCCAGCCGTTGACGTCCGGCAGCATGATATCGAGGATCAGCAGATCGTAGTCGCTGGTCATCGCCAGGTGATAACCGTTAAGGCCGTTGTCGGCCAGGTCGACGACGAATCCGGCTTCGGTAAGCCCTTTGGTCAGGTACTCCCCGGTTTTCTTCTCATCTTCGACAATCAAAATCTTCACGGCTGGCTCCTTCACGCGCGCTCTGTGCGGGTATTCAATTTTAGAGGAGCCCCTCCGGATAGCAATGAAATATCAGGAAAATGACAGCTTTGTCATTTTCCTGTCACGCGTTGAACAGAGCCCGCTGCGTAAAGTATCCGCCATTGATAAATCGCTAAAAACCGTCTGTCGCCATGCGCCCAATAAAGCTTCTTACTCTCAGCGTGATATTCGCCTTAACCGGCTGTTTGTCACTTGCTCCGGACTACCAGCGCCCCGCCGCGCCGGTACCGCAGCAGTTCTCTCTCAGCCAGAACAAACTGGTTACCGCGACGGCGGGCTATCAGGAGACCGGTTGGCGCACCTTTTTCGTCGACCCGCAGGTGAAAAGCCTGATTAGCACCGCGCTGACCAACAACCGCGATCTACGGATGGCGACGCTGAAAGTGCAGGAAGCCCGCGCCCAGTACCGGGTGACCGACGCCGACCGCTACCCGCAGCTTAACGGCGACGGCAGCACCACCTATGGCGGCAAGCTCAAAGGCGACACCACCACCAGCAGCGATTATGCCGCCGGCTTGAATCTCAGCTACGACCTCGACTTCTTTGGCCGGTTGAAAAACCTTAGCGAGGCCGACCGGCAGAACTTCTTCGCCAGCGAAGAGGCGCGGCGCGCGGTGCATATCCTGTTGATTGCTAACGTTTCACAAAGCTACTTCAACCAGCGGCTGGCGGCGGCGCAGCTACAGGTGGCGAACGACACCTTGCAGAACTATCAGCAGTCTTACGCCTTCGTCGAAAAACAGCTGCTGACCGGCAGCACCACCGTTCTGGCGCTGGAACAGGCACGCGGCATGATCGAAAGCACCCGCGCCGATATCGCCAAACGGCAGGGCCAACTGGCGCAGGCTAATAACGCCCTGCAACTGCTGCTCGGCAGCTATCAGCGCCTGCCGGACGATAGCGCCAGCAGCACGGTGGACCTGAAAGGCGTAACCCTGCCGCCGTCGCTCTCCTCAGAGATCCTGCTGCAGCGGCCGGATATTCTGGAAGCCGAACATAGCCTGCTGGCGGCAAACGCCAATATAGGCGCCGCGCGGGCGGCCTTCTTCCCGTCAATTACCCTGACCAGCTCGCTCTCCGGCAGCAGCAGCGAGCTCTCCAGCCTGTTTAACGCCGGCAGCGCGATGTGGAACTTCATCCCCAAAATTGAACTGCCGATTTTCAACGCCGGGCGTAATCAGGCCAACCTCGATCTGGCGGAGATCCGCCAGCAGCAGCAGGTAGTCAACTATGAACAAAAAATCCAGTCCGCCTTTAAAGAGGTGGCCGACGCGCTGGCCCTGCGCCAAAGCCTGGCCGATCAAATTGCCGCCCAGCAGCGTTATCTCGCTTCACTAAATATCACTCTGCAGCGCGCCACCGCGCTCTATCGCCACGGCGCGGTCAGCTACATCGAAGTCCTGAGCGCCCAGCGTGACATTTTTACCACCCGACAAACCCTGCTGGAACTCAACTATTCCCGTCAGGCGAATGAAATCACCCTGTTCACCGCCCTCGGCGGCGGCTGGATGGAATAACCCGAGGAGTCTTGATTATGAATTCACTGTCTAAAATCGCCCTGTTCACGCTGTTATCCGGTGTGATGTTCACTGCCCAGGCCGCCGAACCGCACGCCGGCATGGCGATGCATGAACAACCCGCTGCCGCGCAGACGCAAAGCATCGCTGGCAAAGGCGTCATTAAAGCCATTGATATGGATAGCAAAAAAATCACTATCGCCCACGAGGCCATCCCGGCGGTGAACTGGCCGCCGATGACCATGCGCTTCACCATCACCCCGCAGACGCAGCTCAACAATGTGAAGGATGGCGACAGCGTGGATTTCACCTTCGTTCAGCAGGGCAATCTGTCGTTGTTACAGGATATCCGCGCCCAATAACGGCCCGGCGACGGTAGGCCCCTCAACAACTGAATGGACGACACATGGCATCCCTGACACTGAAAAATACGGCGCTGATCCTTGGCAGCATGGTGATTGGCGGCGCGCTTACCGCGGCGCTGTATACCCGACTGACGCCGACAATGGATAACGCTCCGGCGGCCGAGCAGCAGCGTAAAGTGCTGTTCTGGTACGACCCGATGTACCCGAACACCCGCTTTGATAAACCGGGTAAATCGCCGTTTATGGATATGGACCTGGTGCCGAAATACGCTGATGAGGAGAGTGCCGTCGCCGGTGCGCCAGGGGTGCGTATCGACCCGACGCAGACCCAGAATCTCGGCGTAAAAACCGCCGCGGTCACCCGCGGGCCGCTGCGCTACGCCCAGACCTTCCCGGCCAACATCAGCTATAACGAGTACCAGTACGTGATTATGCAGGCGCGGGCGGCGGGCTTTATTAATAAAGTCTATCCGCTGACCGTCGGCGACAAAGTCAAGCAAGGCACACCGTTACTCGAGCTGACCATCCCGGACTGGGTGGAAGCGCAGAGCGAATATCTGTTGTTGCAGGAGACCGGGGGCACCGCCACGCAGGTTGAGGGGATCCTCGAGCGTCTACGCCTCGCCGGAATGCCGGATGACGATATCCGCCGCCTGAAAACCACGCGTAAAATCCAGACCCGCTTTACCCTCAAAGCACCGATCGATGGCGTTATTACCGCCTTCGATCTGCGTGCCGGAATGAACATCGCCAAAGATAATGTGGTGGCGAAAATTCAGGGCATGGATCCGGTGTGGGTCAGCGTGGCGGTTCCGGAATCCATCGCCTGGCTGATTAAAGACGCCTCGCAATTCGCCATTCAGGTTCCCGCCTGGCCGGGAAAAACCTTCCGCATCAACAAATGGACGATCCTCCCCAGCGTCGATAGCGCCACCCGCACCCTGCAGCTGCGCCTGCAGGTCAACAACCCAGATGAAGCGCTGAAGCCGGGAATGAACGCCTATCTGCAGCTGACCAGTGAAAGCGCCCCAATGCTGCTGATCCCCTCCAAAGCGCTGATCGACAGCGGCAGCGAGCAGCGAGTGATTACCGTGGATAACGAGGGGCGCTTCGTGCCGAAACGCGTGCAGGTATTCCATGAATCCAATGGCGTTACGGCCATTCGCAGCGGGCTGCAGGAGGGGGAGAAAGTCGTCGCCAGCGGCCTGTTCCTGATCGACTCGGAGGCCAATATCGCCGGCGCGCTGGAGCGCATGCGCGCGCAGGCCCCTGATGCCGCGGCCTCTGCCGCCCACGCGCACTAAGGAACGGAACCATGATTGAATGGATTATCCGCCGCTCGGTGGCCAACCGCTTCCTGGTGATGATGGCGGCGCTGTTTCTCAGCATCTGGGGGACCTGGACCATCATCCAAACCCCGGTGGACGCCCTGCCGGACCTCTCCGACGTACAGGTAATCGTCAAAACCAGCTACCCGGGGCAGGCGCCGCAGATCGTTGAAAACCAGGTCACCTGGCCGCTGACCACCACCATGCTGTCAGTCCCCGGCGCCAAAACGGTGCGCGGCTTCTCGCAGTTTGGCGACTCCTACGTGTATGTAATATTTGAAGACGGCACCGATCCTTACTGGGCGCGCTCGCGGGTGCTGGAGTATCTCAATCAGGTGCAGGGCAAACTGCCCGCCGGGGTCAGCGCCGAAATGGGCCCTGACGCCACCGGGGTTGGCTGGGTCTTCGAGTACGCGCTGGTCGACCGCAGCGGCAAACATGACCTCGCCGAACTGCGCTCGTTGCAGGACTGGTTCTTAAAATATGAGCTAAAAACCATTCCAAACGTCTCGGAAGTGGCGTCGGTAGGCGGCGTGGTCAAGGAGTATCAGATTGTCGTCGACCCGATGAAGCTGACCCAGTACGGCATCAGCCTCGGCGAGGTGAAATCGGCGCTGGACGCCTCTAACCAGGAGGCGGGCGGCTCTTCCGTCGAACTGGCGGAAGCCGAATATATGGTGCGCGCCAGCGGCTACCTGCAGACGCTCGACGACTTCAAAAATATCGTGCTGAAAACCGGTGACAACGGCGTGCCGGTGTATCTCGGCGACGTTGCGCGGGTGCAGATTGGCCCGGAGATGCGCCGCGGTATCGCCGAGCTTAACGGCGAGGGCGAAGTGGCCGGCGGCGTGGTGATCCTGCGCTCCGGCAAGAACGCCCGCGAGGTGATCTCGGCGGTCAAAGAGAAGCTGGCGTCGCTGCAAAGCAGCCTGCCGGAAGGGGTTGAAGTGGTTACCACTTACGACCGCAGCCAGCTTATCGACCGCGCCATCGACAACCTCAGCTACAAGCTGCTGGAAGAGTTTATCGTCGTTGCGCTGGTCTGCGCCCTTTTCCTGTGGCACGTGCGCTCGGCGCTAGTGGCGATTATCTCGCTGCCGCTCGGCCTGTGCTTCGCTTTTATTATGATGCATTTCCAGGGGCTTAACGCCAACATCATGTCGTTGGGCGGGATCGCCATTGCGGTGGGGGCAATGGTCGATGCCGCCATCGTGATGATCGAGAACGCCCACAAGCGGCTGGAGGAGTGGGAACATCAGCACCCTGGAGAAAAACTAAGCAACGACATCCGCTGGAAAATCATTACCGATGCATCGGTGGAGGTCGGCCCGGCACTGTTTATCAGCCTGCTGATCATTACTCTGTCGTTTATCCCGATTTTCACCCTCGAAGGCCAGGAGGGCAAACTGTTCGGCCCGCTGGCCTTCACCAAAACCTGGTCGATGGCCGGGGCGGCGCTGCTGGCGATCGTGGTGATCCCGATCCTGATGGGCTTCTGGATCCGCGGCAAGATCCCAGCGGAGAACAGCAATCCGCTGAACCGCTTTTTGATCCGCATTTATCACCCACTGCTGCTGAAGGTACTGCACTGGCCGAAGACTACCCTGCTGATTGCGCTTCTGTCGATCCTGACGATTGCCTGGCCGCTTAACCGGGTCGGCGGAGAGTTTCTGCCGCAGATTAATGAAGGCGTTCTGCTGTATATGCCGTCAACGCTGCCGGGGATCTCCGCTGCGCAGGCGGCGGATATGCTGCAGAAGACCGATAAGCTGATCATGACGGTGCCGGAAGTGGCAAGGGTGTTCGGCAAAACCGGCAAGGCCGAAACCGCCACCGACTCGGCGCCGCTGGAGATGGTAGAGACCACGATTCAGCTCAAGCCACAGGATCAATGGCGGCCGGGGATGACCATGGAGAAGATCGTCGAGGAGCTGGATAAAACCGTACGTCTACCCGGGCTGGCGAATCTGTGGGTGCCGCCGATCCGCAACCGCATCGACATGCTCTCCACCGGCATCAAGAGCCCGATCGGCATTAAAGTTTCCGGCACCAACCTGGCCGATATCGACGCCATCGCCGAACAAATTGAAGTGGTGGCTCGCACCGTGCCGGGGGTCACGTCAGCGTTAGCCGAGCGGCTGGTCGGCGGGCGCTACCTCAACATTGATATTCAGCGTGAGAAGGCGGCCCGCTACGGCATGACCGTCGGCGATGTGCAGCTGTTCGTCTCGTCCGCCATCGGCGGCGCGATGGTCGGCGAGACCGTGGAAGGTGTTGAACGCTATCCGATCAACATCCGCTACCCGCAGAGCTATCGCGACAGCCCGGAGACCCTCCGCCAGCTGCCGATCCTCACGCCGCTGAAGCAGCAGATCGTGCTCGGCGACGTCGCCGAGGTTAAGGTCGTTACCGGGCCATCGATGCTGAAGACCGAGAACGCCCGCCCGACCAGTTGGATCTACATCGACGCTCGCGATCGCGACATGGTGTCGGTGGTGCGCGATCTGCAGCAGGCCATCAGCAAAGAGGTGAAGCTGAAGCCGGGTATCAGCGTCTCCTACTCCGGGCAGTTTGAGCTGCTGGAGCGTGCCAATCAGAAGCTGAAGCTGATGGTGCCGATGACGCTAATGATTATCTTCGTGCTGCTGTACCTGGCGTTCCGCCGCTTCGGCGAGGCGTTGCTGATTATCACCAGCGTGCCGTTCGCCCTCGTCGGCGGGATCTGGTTCCTCTACTGGATGGGATTCCATCTGTCGGTGGCCACCGGTACCGGCTTTATCGCCCTCGCCGGGGTGGCGGCGGAGTTTGGCGTGGTGATGCTGATGTACCTGCGCCACGCCATCGAGGCGGAGCCATCGCTGGAGAACCCGCAGACCTTCAGCGCCGATAAGCTCGACGAGGCGCTGTACCAAGGCGCGGTGCTGCGCGTGCGGCCAAAGGCGATGACCGTGGCGGTGATTATCGCCGGCCTGCTGCCGATTTTATGGGGCACCGGCGCCGGGTCAGAAGTGATGAGCCGTATCGCCGCGCCGATGATTGGCGGGATGATCACCGCGCCGCTGTTGTCGCTATTTATCATTCCGGCGGCATATAAGCTGATGTGGCTGTACCAGCATCGGGGCAAGCGCGGAGAATAAATAAAGACAAGCCCGTTGGTATTTCACCGGCGGGCTTTTTTATTATTAGGCCCACAAATAATCACCTCATTTAACCCTCACCCGCTCTCATATTATCTCATCCTCTGCGCCAATCGGCCTTCACGCCACATTATTCCCTTTAGCCTCATTGATTTTCCTGCTCACCCTGACTGCGTATTTATCACGCTGGGAAAAGGTGGGCCTTAATTCAATGAGCGCTATCGATGAACCAGAATCCTTTTCCACTCTGTTTATTTTTGCTGTTATTACTTTCCGCCCTGAACGCGATAACACCCAGCCGTGCCGCGACAGTAAAGGTGGATAATTGTGAAGTTGGCTGCCCGACCGGCGGTAGCCAACAGACTCTCTTCCGCGCGGCCTACACGCTGAACAACAACCCCAGTCGAAAACTGGCCAACTGGGTAGCGTATAAAATCACCCGTGCCAGCGAGGCCAGCAACCGTGAGAGAGTGTGGAAGCAGGACCCCGATTTACCCGCAGCCGATACCCTGGCGCCCGCCGACTATCGCCGGGCCAACACCTTACTGGCGGTCGATCGCGGCCATCAGGCACCGCTGGCGAGCCTCGGCGGCGCGGAGAACTGGCCTGCGCTGAACTATCTGTCGAATATCACCCCGCAGGAAGCGGCGCTGAATCAGGGAGCATGGGCGCGGCTGGAAGACGCGGAGCGCGCGTTAGCCGGGCGCCCGGAGGTGACGGCGGTTTATTCGGTTACCGGGCCACTGTTCGAACGGCATATCGCCACGCTGCCCGCCGCGCCGGGCGTGGAGATCCCCAGCGGTTACTGGAAGATTATTTTCCTCGATAGCGGCCCGCAGAGCGGCCAGTACGCAGCATTTGTGCTGGACCAGGCAACGCCGCGCGATGCTAATTTTTGCGACCATCAGGTGACGGTGGCGGAGATTGAGCGCCGCACCAGTCCGCATTTGACGCTGTGGTCAGCATTGCCGGCGGCCGTTGCCACAACGCTAAAAACGCAGCCGGGCAGGTTGGCGCGGGAAATGGGTTGCAGGTAGGGAACGGAGGGGTAAAGTTGTCGACCTGTCGCGATTAACAATCGGCGTCTTACCGCCAGCCAGCAAACCAGGTATAGTTGCCGTCTCTGCCACTGCTAAGCGCTGTTGATATCGTATGAAGCTCGGTTATTTTTGTTACTTCCTGCTGGCCCTTGCCGCCGTCGGCAGCCTGTTGCTGCCCTATTCCATCGCCATGTGGTTCCTGCTGGCGAACGTGCTGACCTGGCTTATCTACGGCATCGACAAATTAGCCGCCCGTAAAGCCTGGAGCCGGATCCCGGAATCCACCCTGCTGGCCTTCGGCCTGCTTGGCGGATGGCCGGGCGCGATTGCCGGGCAGCAGTGTTTTCGCCACAAAACCCAGAAGCAGCCATTCAGAACGTATTTCATTATTAGCATCGTACTGAATGTTGTGGTGCTGGTTGGCGGGTATTGGCTGTACCGGGATTATGGGGTGTAGGGTTGGTTAGTTGAATCTTGGCTAAGCAAACTATTAACGAGAAAGCAGAAGTAGATCGCGAGGTTTATTGGATGATTGGCAAGAATCGTAACTAAGTGAAGATGAGGGCTGGGACAGTTACTACTTTTAGCCCACCCGCTGATAATCGTTCTCCCTTGATCCCACGGCCACACAGCATGCGCTCACCATACTGATGTAATAATGAGAAGGATTAGGAAGTTGTTCCATCAGCCATGGCTGCTCAGTTGAATATTCGCAATCAGTGGTAGCCACCCACCACACCGGCTCGCCATCCAGCATCATCGGCTGGGCTTCATGATAATGTTCATCCCAACCGCGACCACTCGTATCAGCATAGGCTTTAGCTATAGCAATAGCCTGTTCGCGGGAAATCATCGTTGGACTCCGTACCAAACACTATACATTATTCCTCCTACCGTGATTGGCCCTAAAAGCATGCCAGCAGCTTCATGCCTCAATAAGGAGAATGTTATCTCATAAGTATTCCCTAGCGGAAATTTAAATCCCTGAATGATGTACTCTCTACTCATACCTCTGGCTCTTAACAAACCAATGGTTTCAGCAAGAGCCTCTTCCAGATAACGTAATATATAGGATTTAGAATAAGCCGACTGCCTCATGAATACACGCAACTCACGTAATAGATAAAACTTAGGTGCGATCGCCATATGAACTCGTTCATGATACAACGTCGTCAGCATTTTCAGATAGGCTTCATCCTTTGACATTACGTTAGGATAATAGTTACGCCCAATAGTTACATCCCCCCAAATTTTCGTCGCCCCCTGCTCCACATCCTTATATTTGGTTATTTTTATAGTGGGTGTATAACGCCAACCTCCATTTCTCGGAAGACTCATGCGTTTAGCTATTTCGTTACTATATTGGGGTATCGAAGCCCCCCTGAAAGGCCTTTTAAACGTATCGGCTGGTTTCGCTTTAAGTAAAATGACAAAAATAGTATTCACTCCAACCAACATGATTGCTTCTGAAAGATCTCTTGCCGCATCCTCAAGCTCATCTTCTGTTTTAGCATTGATGGTTTTTATTGCAAAGGTATACAATAACGTCCCTGCATTAAGAGCAACTCCACCTATTGCAACCCATCCTGCACAGAGGAGTATCACATCAGCGATTTCACCAACTCCAAAAAAATGAGCACTTCCCCAAACTATTAATACTCCAGACATTGTCGCTAATGCCTGCGGGGTTAACATCGTTAAAAGATAGTTTCCAATATCGACAGGTAGGTGATTAGCTGTTTTTGTTAGGACAATCTGTAACTTTGCTTGCAAATCCATGCGCAAAACATCCATTTAGACTCCTGGGTTAAGTTATAATTTCAGCTCTATTCCATTCAGAGAGAACACTATGATAGAACACAAACACCATACTAACTGATTAATATTTATGATTTCATGCTTTATTTTCCCTTGCTCTTATCAAAAACAAGCTATCAAAGATGATAACTAACGGATCATTTTATATAAATTATTAATCAACCACATCACAGAACTATTAGCAGATTAGTTAACAGTAACTTTTATCTGCAATCGTAGGGGAATAATAGACTCATATTTATTATACAAAAAAGGGCAATTATAATGACTATCAGAGAAAGAGATCTATTCGATGCCGGATTCACTGAGAGCGATGTCGAGAGTCTGCATCGCAGGCTTGCAGCAGCAGAAGGAACTTTGGATGAACTGATTTCGGTGCTATCCCGCCGATTTCGGGTGGCATTTTGGGTTACCGTTACCCTGGTTGTGGTTATGTTCGTCACCACCTTATGCGGCCCCCAGAAATACCTCATCTCTGGAGGTCTGGGTACTGTTGTAGTACTGGCTATCACCTGGGGTACATTCTCACCATTCCTGGCCTGGAAGGCTAACCGGCTGCAGAAAAAAATATCTCATCAAACAAATAGATAGTGGTCTCTCTGTATAACAACGCCATTCAGTCGCTACCTCACTCTGCCAGCATCTGCGCTTTAAGCTCTTCCGGCGTATATGGCGGGTTTCGCCGATGCAGCATCGCGTGACAGTTGGGGCAAACTGGGATCAGGTCAGTTTTCGGATCCAGACGATAGTCCTGTTTAATCTCCGATAGCGGCACCAGATGATGAATGTGGATAAAGCCCTGGCCGATATCACCGTAGCGCTTCGCCATATCAAGGCCGCACACCTGACACCGGGTACCGTGATAGCGCAACGCGGCCTCGCGGGCCTGGCGATCGCGCTCATAGCGATTAACCATAACCTGAACCGCAGCCCCTTCTACAAACTCACTTTTCGTCTGTAGCTCGTCGGGGAAAGGGGTAATACCAGCATCATCTACTCGCTCCTGAACGATCTTGAATCCTTGCTCCAGCAACAGACGGACGCATTTGGATTTGATCCCACCGCTGAAATCCGCCGGCGTGAACTCCGTTTTCGTCGCCATAGTGGCCGCTATCCCAACGATAGCTTTAGAGGGATAACGACGTCCTTCGAATTCGACTTCATACAGACGCGCGTCTTTAAACTGATGCGCTATACCCTCGTCGTATGCGCGAATGGCTTCGATGATGCATTCTCGCGATAGATGATCTGGCAACCGTTTCATATGGCTGAGCTATTTGATGATGAGTGACCTCATTATAGATAGAAAGCGGAATAAATTTCGAATAGATAAATCATGGTGATAGTTGAAAAGAGACCTGGGTTGGATATCGAATCCCGGTGGCTTGATCGACAGCAGTTTTGCGAGCATCATCGCAATTATTTAGCAAAATACGTAACGCGATGCCTTCCAGTAAAACTCTGCAACAAGCGATCGCCAATATCACTATCTGGCGCAAAGGCGAAGAGCGCGCGCCGCATAAACCTCTGCTGTTGTTGCACGTGCTGTCGCATTACCAGCACGGACATCCGCGGATGTTCGATTACGCCTCAGAGGTCCGTGATGAGTTACATAGCCTGCTGGAGCGTTTTGGCCCACAGCGCGCGCAATACCGCCCCGATATGCCTTTCTGGCGTCTAAAAGGCGACGGCTTCTGGGAATTACGCAACGCTGAGCAATGCTCAACTGAAGGCAGCAGACAGCCCCCCTCTAAAGAACTGGAAACCTATCACGTCGCGGGCGGCTTTGACGAAGAGCACTTCGCGCTGCTGGGCAAGAATAAGAGGCTGATTAACACCCTGGCGCATCAGATCCTGCAGGCCCATTTCCCGGAGAGTATTCAGGAAGAGATCGCCGACGAGATGGGGTTTGATATCCAGCAAATTCGCAAAGAACGCGACCCGCTGTTCCGCCAACAGGTGCTACGCGCTTATAACTATGAATGCGCTATCTGCGGCTTTAATATGCGCCATGACAATACCTCCGTCGCGCTGGAGGCTGCGCATATCAAATGGAAGCAGCACGGCGGCCCATGTGAAATTCCCAACGGCCTGGCGCTATGCGCCATTCACCATAAAGCGTTTGATAAAGGCTCGATTGGCCTGGATGAGCATATGCGGGTACAGATATCTCCCGCGGTTAACGGCGGCGGGATTGTCGGAAAGCTGTTCTGGGATTTTGATGGTAAGCAAATTGGATTACCACAGGGGAAGGACTGTTACCCGAAAGAGGGATTTGTGGAGTGGCACAGGAGAGAGGTATTTAGGGGGTGAGGTAAGGCACTCGAATATATGGCACGGAATCGCCCCACCGCTATTTTGTCAACGTCCCGGTACGATCGATAAAAAATTCATGAACATATTTTTTATTATTTAAACCGTAGTTAATGACATAAGTATGGTTCTTCTTCCATTCAATATCGATGCAATTGTCAGGATATGATGACATTAACTTGTCATAACCAGAACTCATTACCGTTTGCGTCTTACCGTTTTCGCCTGAATCAATAGTGTAGTAATTCAATACATCCCTTTTATCCAAACTAAAGCAAAGATGCTCTCCATTAATAATGGTATCTCTTGGGTGTGGCGCAGGATTACCACCAGGACAACCGGAAATAAGAAAAGTTAAAGGTAAGATAGCGAATCTCTTCATTGTGGAAATCCCTTCATAACTAATTTATATTTTTGAAGCAATGTATAGTCAGATTCTTTATGATCATAATCTCGTAATGCAGGCAGATACAGATAATTTTTAAAACCGTAAGCTTGCAACAACCAGTAATCACTAACTAATGAAGCCTGCTGTTCTAAGCTATAATGTCGTATGTTTTCCTTGTCTAAACTATAACTGTAATCAGCAAATCGGGAGAACAACCCTCTGGTTCTGACAAACATTCCGTGCTGCGCTTGCCATACATGCATTAACTCATGCATGAATCTATGTTTTTTCTGCACATCAACTTCCATTGAAAAATCATGGGAGTAGGTGTCTTCCCTAAACCACATTTCCCCGTTAGGGCTCATAGCAATATCAATAGGTTGTAGATTGAATGGTAAATAACTTTCCCGATGAATCCACACTGTATTGTACCGAATCCCGTAGTTGTATAGAGCTCTTGATAACCCAATCTCACCAGTGGTTATAAGCCTCGTTCCACCGGGCTTAATACGTGTCCCGGATGTCGCGTTAATCCTCTCGTTTACAGGCATTCAAAATCCCTCTGAATTGCAATGTTATTGTGTGTTTATCGTACGCCAATGCAATCGACAAGGGAAAGATTTTTATCCGAAAAAATTTGCAGCCGACTTAGCGTATTTAGTGGGAATGCAGTATTCGCATTCGTTACACGTAGTGTTTAAAGAGATACTGAATTTCCGGCACAAAAAGCTGCCTTCGAGTGAATTGGTTGCCGATTGGGTGCGAAGGCCGGACTCGAACCGGCACGTATTTCTACGGTCGTTCGCTTGTCTTACAAGCTCCTGTAATCCTTTGAATCAACTGGAAAAACAGGTGAAGACTTCGACATTTCACACTATTCAAAATCATGTGCAAAAGCCCTGACAAAATAGCTGGGGTGAACATGATTTACAAGCGAGATCGTTACTTAGTTTTAGATCCATGCGGAAACTATCTGGTGAGGATCGCAATACCAAAGTACATGCGTCATCTGTTCGGAGGACGACACAACTATGTGAAGAGCACAGGCACACGCGATGTGCGCGAAGCCCGTCTCTTTCGTGATGCGGTTGCCCTGGAGTGGTTTAAGATTCGTAACCTGGTAAAGCCACAGCGTGATCGAGGCTCAAAGGTAGAGCAAATCCTCAATGAACTACGTCAAGTTGGTACGTATGCACATGAAGCGCCGGAGCCATTAAGCGCCCCTGTAATGAGTTGCCCTTCCCTCTTGAGGATGCGGGATCAGTACATTCTCCAGTTCAGCGAGAAGCGCAAGCTCACCACACTATCGAAGACCAATAAGGCCGTAGAAGTGCTCTTAGAACATCTGAAAAAACGTGATGTTCAGCTTCGTGACATTAACCGAACCACCGTTACAGGCTGGCTCGATAAGCTCAAGACGGAGAAAGCACCACAGACCATACAAAACTATGTCAGCGCACTGGCTCAGATATGGGATCTGGCTCGTAACCGTTACCACGATGCACCACAAGAAAACATCTGGCGCGGTCATGCGCTGGAGGCCAAAAGTAGCAAGGTGAGCTATGAGGTGTTTGAGCCTGGAGAATTGGCGAAAGTATTCGCTGTGATGGCAGATGATGAAGAGATGCAGAATGTAACGCTGATCGGCATGTATAGCGGTATGCGCCTTAATGAAATCTGTTCGTTACGTGCAACCAACATCAAGGAGATCGAGGGGGTGCTATGCTTCGAAGTGACAGAGGGTAAGAGCAAATCAGCCGCCCGTATCATCCCCTGCCACAGTCTGATCACTCCGTTGGTGTTATCGCTTCGTGAGAAGCCCTACAACGGCTTTTTGTTCTATCGTGCGTCAATCACTGACCGTGCAGACGGAAAGCGCTCTACGTGGCATTCACAGCGTTTTACGAGGGCTAAACGAAAGGCTTTAGGCGAAGCGGGATCAGAGTTGAAAGTTTTTCACTCGTTACGCCACCAGGCCGCGCAAATAATGGACAGGGGGGGGATTGGTCGAGGTAAGTTAAAGCCAGTACCAGAAGACCGCATTGCGCTGCTACTCGGTCACGAGCGCGGCTCTACAGAGAGTTTCAAGACGTACAGCAAGAATGCCGCCTCTCCTGTTGAGCTACGGCAGTATATAGAATTGCTACGCTATCCAGAGATAGAGAATCAATAAAAAAGGGGCGTAAGCCCCTCGTTAACTTATCGAATAGAACATTATTACATTACTTATATTTATGTGAATATGAACCAGTATCAAACAAAAAACCGAGCAAAAAAACAACCAGAAATACATTGCAAGACTAATATATAACAATCAGCCAACACCCACTGCAAAGTATAAAGGTATGTGATATCAATCACTTAGCCAAAACCCTACATCCGTACCACAAATTTTGGCAATACTATTGCTTTATTGTGATAAAAATTACAATATAATTTTAATTAAAATATAAGGTATTTATTATGGATACTACATTCATTGCTGAACCTATAGTGAGCATTGACGAGAGGTTGTTAGGCGTTGAGCTTCTCACTCGCTTCATTACCTCAGATGGACGTCCCCTTCACCCTGAGTTCGTAATTTCATCTTGGGATTTAGATAGGAAGCGGCTTTTCCTATACGAACAATGTGGAAACATTGCCATTAAGCAAACGTGGTTCGAGCGAAAGAATCTATTTTGTACACTGAACATTGATCAGCAAATGGCTTTTCTGATACGTCATGACTACATACTTAGACAAACTTTCGAATCGATGTCATTCATCAAACTTGAACTTTCTGAGCATTTCCCTGGTTTGGATAAGGGATTGAAAAGTCCCTTATTAAAATCGCTGAGCCAGGGTGTAAATGGGCTATGGCTCGATGACCTTGGCGCAGGAAACGCGAATGTAGTTAGTTTGATCGAAGGATACTTTGAGGTTGTAAAGGTAGATCGCTGCTTCTTTAATGAACAAGTGCAGAAACCAACCTTCAACCAGTTGATTGCATCAATCAAAAAACACTGCGACAAAATTATTATTGAAGGGATTGAGAATAGAGATCATATGGGGTTACTGCGTGAGGTGGGAATTTGGGGATTACAGGGCTATCTTTTTAAATCTGTCCCTTTTAAAAATGTGGATTCATTGCTTTAGTGTTGAAACCATCAAAAAAGGGACATAAGCCCCTCATTTTTTAAACTCCGTAGTAACCGTATCACCTTCGGTTTTCTTAGGTGCATTGTTCACTACCTTCTGTTTAACAGTCCCGCCTACAGATTTATTTCCCTGCGTTTTAGTCGCAATAACATTAACTGTAGCTTTGCTAACAAGTCTGATCTGTTCAAATTCAAGATCGAATTGCATCGCGTATTCAGATTTATAATCGTAGGAAATGCCGGAGAGAATAACATTCTCATACACTTTGTGCTCTGTCACTAATGTGATGGGCTGGCGACTGTCAAACATCTTATCGAGGTATTCGATAGCTTGACTGATACGAGTGCCATTAACGCCAGCGCTGTATAACAAATCCTTTTCCAGCCTCACCGGAGTTTCGGAAATAATCCCCGATAGCTTGAATGTATTATTCCTAATCTGAACGTGATCGCTCACCTCTGCCCCGCTCTCAACGGGATAGCTGGTAATGTCAGCCTGTCTACGTACTCCCGTATCCGTCACGGCATCGAACACTATAGCTTGATAGTTTTGAATGTAGCTATCTGAGGACGAATTATATACAGATGCCAGGATGGTGAATCCGTTTTCACCTTTGGTGCGGGTAGCACTGCTGTTATTACTGTTCTGAGTTGAATTTATACGGGAGGCATCGCTGCCCCCGATAGTTAAACTTCCAGGTGTTGCCATTTAGCCCCCCGTCCCTTGTCCAGATGAAACAGCCAACACCATACGCTGATTGTTATCACTGATACGCTGATCAACGGTAGCATTCAGCATGTTTCCAAACGTTGGATCAGGAGAAATAGTTAGATGGATGAGCCCTTCCGGTAGCTGATTCTGCAACACTACAGGCTGCATGATCGGTGCATTGGCTGGCTTAACTGGCGCTGCTGCACTCTGTTTCAACATCGAAACAGGAGAGTAATCTCCGTTGGTGCTCTGCGCGTAGCTGCTCACGTCTTTAGCGTCGCTTGTCCCGTTCCACCAATCATGGAATGTATCGAACACATTAGGCTGGTGTGTGCCGTCTGCTTTCGGCTGGCTGGCTCCATAGGCGTTAGCCACTGGATTACTTCCAGGCTGTGCAGGTGCTGACGTTGTGCCGTAATGCTGGCTCACCGCCTCTTTAGTGGTGTTGTCACCGTTCAGAAGGTTTAGCTTTCCAGTGATCCAGTTGGTTAGCTTCATCAGACCATCCACCACATCGCCCGCAGCCCGTCCGACACCCTGAAAGAAGGGTAACGCCTCCTGCATAGCTTCCTTAAACTCTCGCATGGTTTCAGGGTCAATCTCTGACATAAACCCTTCGAAGAATGCCAACTTCTGGCTATCGTTGAGAATGTCCATTTCCTGATTGAATTTACGGTATGCAACAAGCTGATCCTGTTGTTCCTGGTTCAACCACTGCCCGTTACGCTTGAGCACATCCACCTGATCAGTGAGTGCCTTACCACCATTCATAAACGCTTGATGGTATAGGCCCAGGTCATCACCTAACTGTTCCAACGATGCGAGGATTTGCTCTGGTGATTTGCCCTGCTTCTCTAACGTGTTGGTATAGGCAGAGACGAAGCCCATCGGGTTCTTTTGGTAGGACTGCAAATCTTTCAAAGTGAATCCGGCAGTGTTCACTGCTGACAGAATCCCCTGATCACCACCTTTGTATTGTCCCGACTTCTTATCGAATTTAGCCTCGTTGAGAGTTTGACCGATGCGGTCTTGAATGTCCTTATAGTTATCAAGGATTTTTCGCTGACCTTGAACACCCATTCCCGAATCGATCCCGTTAGCGGTAGCGTATTGGCTTTGGGCTTGTAGAGCGTTGTAATCTACATTCCCTAATCTGGCACGCTGCACAATTTCACTACGTTCTTCCTGTGCTGTAACAGCCTCTTTCCCCCATGAATAAGCGCCATAAGCCGCCGCCCCGATACCAGCGCCAGCCAGCGCACCAGTGCCTAATCCCATCAGAGAGCCAGAGATAGCCCCTGTAGCCTTACCACCGCCACCAAGAGCGTTAGCCCCTCCCGCCTTTGCCGCTGCCCTACGCTCTGCGTTAATGCGTCTGTAGCTCTGCTGCAAGCGCTTAATCTCGCTGTTCTGGCGTTGTAGAGAGATAGTACCTGCTGCATAGGCTTTAGTGATCCGTGACGCTGCAAGCGCGGCCTGTGTAAGCTCAACATTGGTAAGGTGCTGCATACTCTTAAAGCTGCTGGCAGTGTCGAGGAGCTTCAACGAAGCCCGTTCACGACGAGCCGCCGAACGTGCGGCCTCTTTCGCTGCCTGAGCTTCTGCTCTCGCTTTAGCCTTTGCTGCTCGCTCTGCTTCACGCTGGCTATTATCACGAGGCTTTGACGCTTTCTTATTCAGCCTATCGAGTTCCCTTTCAGCAGACTTTAGCCCCTGACTGAATTTTTTCATATTCAACGTAGGATCTTTAATGCCTTTGGCTTTCTTCTGAATTTGATCGAAAGCGTCCATAGCTTCCTTCATTGAATTACGATCCACCACGAATTCGACGGTATTACGGATCGTACTCGTATTAACGATTAGTCCACCTGACATTATTCACCACCTTTCTTACTCACCAGGTAGTTGAGTGCCTCTGATACACTACGCCCACGGTGTAATAACTGACGCAGATGACCGTGATCTATTTCAAGCACACGACACACTCCCGCCAGATTTAATAACTCTTCTGCTGTTTCAGCATTTACGGCGAGGTGAAGCCCCGCGCTTTTTAGTACTACCTGCATCTATCTTTCCTCATATTCTGGAAATAAAAAGGGGCAAGGGCTGGCGCATTTGCTTTGCGTGTTCCAGTTCCCTACGCCCCTGATTAAAGTTCTTCTTTATTTCAGACGGGAAGAACTACCGTCTATCGCTCGTTATTCTGAGGCTTTAATGTGAACGGAGAAGTTCAGGCCGTGGTTAACTGGCAGTGCTGAGTTTTCCGAGATCACGTTGATCGTGTTTCCGCGCTCACTTTCGAAGCTCCAGCTATAAACTTCCGCAGGTGCAGCATTAAGGAGTTCGAACGTTGACGAAGCCGCGCCGTAGATATTGGTGTAAATACCACTTCCCTTAGCGAATTGCGGGATGGCGATAGCGTCGGCATCACCCATTTGTGCGATCAGGAGCGGATCTGTCACCTTGATCACATCTACATTTGAGCCAGGGATCGAAAAGGTGCTTACACCTGGAAGTAGTTCACGATGCTGGAACACTACGTTCCCTTCATCAAGTGGGCTGACATAGCGGAAAGCCGCCTCCATCGCAGGACTGAAACGCAGATCGCTATAGAATCCACCCTTGGCGAAAACAATAATTCGCTCCACTGCCGTCGCCTGGCTTTGTGCCGCTTCGGTGATTTGACTCACCATGTCGTCAATCGCACGTAGAGTGCTGCTATCTGTAGCTGACAGATCAAGAGTGGCATTCATCGGGGCTACGCCGAACAGGTCGCCAAAGTCGATTAACAGATCGTCTGTCTTAGGTGTATACACCTGACCAGAGAAGAGTGATCGTGCGAGATAACTTTCACGGGTTCGCATAAACGCTACAGCGTGTTTACCCATGTAATCGCTGTAAATGTCCGTCACTGTTTCTTGAATATCGCTTCCTGGCTTACGCTTGCCCTGAATATCTGACGGAGTGATCAGATCTTCACGAAGGAAATACGGAAGCTCGATTAGCCATTCTTTGCCGCTCTGACGCTGCGTGGTGTTATGCTCGTTTGAGAAACGCGCCGTAGGCTGGTTGAACAGGCTGGTGTTATCTTCCAGCAGACGGGACACACTAACTTTATGAGAAGAAACGCCCACACCATCAAAGAGATTTAGAGAACTGAGTAGGAAATTTCTGGTGCTGGTTAGCTGGAATAATGGGGAAAGGTCGATACGCTCGTTTCCAATAATCATTATTTATCTTCCTTGCTTAAGAGGTGAAAAATTCACGAGTGGCGAAGCCTTGCGCCTGTAATGCGCTGATCGCTGCTGCGTGGTTAGCTGCGTTGAGATTGTCGCTCTTGAGGGCAACGTATGATCCAACGTTAGGAGCGCGTAGGACGTTCACAGGCTTATTACTACCAGCTTTAACGAAGTCTGAGACGACGACATAAGCCACATTCCCAGAGGTATAGAGAGCGCCAGTGATATCGAGCACATCGCCGCACTGCACATCAGCAGGAAGAGAAGCAAACACTTTACTGTCTACTGCTGCAAAATTGTCGGTCGCAGCACTCACAATATCTGTGTAGCTTTTACGTACCGGAAAGACTTCTGATAGGTCAATAATCATTGTTTGGTTGATTCCTTATTTACTTTACGTGCAATCAAATCCTGAATAGTGGTTTCTTGTTTTGGTGATTCGTCAGGAAAATACGTATCCATCGCTTTGATCACTTCATCAACCGAACAACCAGCATACTGAGCCACCATCTCAATCATCTGAGGATTGACGGTGAGAACATCATTTTTATATTTGAGTACACGCGATTTGTTATTTAATAGAAACATGTTGTTCCTTCGCGTTTTATTAACTTTTCTGTTACGCATTGAGCGTAAGAAAGGCGACCGAAGTCGCCAGGAGATATGCCCTTGTTAGAAAGCATTCTGTTAAAATCATTTTCGTTTCGGAGGATCATGATGTTAAAGAATGACTTCTAAAATAATGAAGGGCGCAACTGTTACGAATAACAGAAGAAGGATCGCCCGTCATTGCTCCTCATTTTTAAAAGCGTGTAGCAGCGCCCAGGAATAAAATGAGGCTTTCTTTATCTATCTACTACCGGACACTTTCGGGAGTGTATTAATAGAAGATTTGCCAGCCTGAACGTAACTACCGCTGACGGCGTTTATTCAGTCTGACTACATTCACCCTAACGGAATGAATGAGTAAAGAGCGAATGCCCTTTCTGAAAAAGTCGGAGATGCGCGGTGATTGCGATGCAATACCAACACAACGAGACATTACATCCCGCGCATTCCTTCGGAACTAAACAAGACAAAGAAGAAAGAACCAACACTTTCAGAGAGAACATTCGAATGGAAAGAGTGCCGCTATGGGAAACGGCATTCAGGAGGGAGAAGTGATTCGAATACTATCCCTACTTCTTATTCTATAACATTTCTGTTAATTTGTCAATACCCAAACCAACATTTTATTCACTTTTCTTGCATTTTTATTCAAATTCGAGTGCTGCGTATTCTTCGGCTATGTCCTGCGCAAGCCCGTCTAAATCCTGCATACAGGACACGAGGGACTGAGCCACCTGAGACACTTCGCGTAGTACGTCTTGATCCTCGTTCAGACTCTCTGACTGCTCCACTACGCTTATAATCCCTTGCATAACAACTGAGGCCAGATGAAGCTGTTTAACGGCCTCAGAAACGCTCTCAGGGGTTCCCTGTCGGTAGGCTTCCGTAGTCGCATCAAGAAGCGGAATGTGTAGTTGCTCGTGAAATTCCTGTAGCATTAGGTCAATATCGGTTTTAGTCATTTTTTATTTGTTCCATTGTCATTTTGATTTTATTTGCAGCAGCCAGGAAAGGCGCTGCGAGAGTAAGGACTCTGTTTTCCAGGTCATCAAGCGCAGTTATTTTCTCGTCATCCGTCAGATAAGCGTCATTGTTGATTGCTTCGATCTCAGTGAAATACCATTCACAGCATTTAACGTGCTGGGCGAATCGCTTTGTTTGAGTTGTTTCCAGGTGCATTAATCGTGTGTTTCCTTTTCATCGTGAAAAATAAAATCGAGGTCTTGCGTGTGATGGGATAATCCCCACGTTTGGCAATACCCGACAAAATCGGCGTAGTTTTCCCACCCCTTCACCTGCCAGGATCTAAGATCACTGCTATCAATTTGGTATTCACGGCGGCGGCGTGGTTTATAGAAGACGTTATCCGAAGATGCTAAAACATCCTGCAATAGTTCAAACTCAGCCCCTACGGGCACCGTTGCAGGGTATTCTATTATTTCGGTGATCCATTCTCCTGGAATAGACTCTCGTGCGAGGTCTTGTAGAGAAGAGGTGTATTTACGTTTGCTGGCGCGTGTTGCTTGTTCTATCCGTTTAATTGGATTTCGTTCTTTTCTTCCCATTCTGCCCCTTTAGTGGGGAAACTCCGTGTTTTCTCGTTAATGTCCATACTGCGTAAAATGCAAATAACCAATACATAGCGATGATCATAAAAGTTTCCCGTAGATTTTATTAGTTGTTTGAGTAGATGATCTCATAATCCGAGATCATTGATTTTACTGTTACGTCAAAATAGCCAGTTTCTTTAAAGTCGATCACACCGAATGATTTTAACGTGTGAAGCCAGAACATCACACCGCTCTGCGAACATCCAGAACGTTCGATAATGTCACCAAGTCGGATCTTGGTTGGTTTGGATCTGTAAAAGTATTGCAGGGTTTCTAATACGCGCTTTCCAGCGTCGTTAATCTGAATACGGTCAACGCCGTATTTTACTAAGTATTGAATCATAATCCTCTTGGTTATTAATGGCTACAAGCGCCCTGTTCTTTCGAAGAGATTTCTCTTCATTTTCAGATGTTCTATGGCTTTCGGGTTGGTTAGCTTCCCCTGACTCTCGAATAACACGAGGTATGGCAGATCGTAATCCTGGAATACCAAGAAGCGATCAGATGCGTCGTTTAACCTATTAAAAGTTATCCCGTCAAAACGTTCATCCCGTGGCGTTTTAAACTCGAATGGGGAAAGGGTTTGCTGTTTGTCTGGTGCTTTCCTTGCCGCTGGTTTCTTCGTGGGCTTTGGCTTCGGTGCTGGCTCCACTTTTTCCGGCGCTGGCGCTTCCTCTTCCGGCGTATCGTCAAACTCGCACATCGGATCGGCTTCTGGAACAGACTGTTGCTTTTCTTCCTGCACCTCTGGCGCTACGTCTTCTTTAGCGTTGCCAAACACTGGATGTTTCAGACAATCCACCCAGACAGGCTTTTTTGATGTTCCTGCGTTACGTTCGAGAAGGAATAATTCTGGGGAGAGATCGATAACAGTCCATTCGTAAGTTTTTCCAAATTTCTTTTTGGTTAGCAGTCCGGCTGCTTCCATTCTGCCAATTGCACTGCTCACTGTACCAACGTCAGAAACACCGATTGCCTCAGCGATGCTTTCAATGGTGTCGTAGTGCTTACCAGTTGTATAATACTTATTGTCTGTTGATTGGTCGGTGAATAAATGGAACCTCTTCCGGAGGATCATATATGCTAATTTGGCGTTACCGATTAGCTTTACTGACTCGCCTGTTTTGAGATTTGTAATTCGGGTTGCTGATAATAATGCTTCTTCGATTGAGGCGTATTTGTATACTTTCCCGTCGATAAAGTTGTTCTTTGCCATTGTTGTATGCTCCTGTGTATGCTCAGTAAATTACGAATGCTCTTCATTTGGCTTTCTCCGCTTCTCATTCGTGGATTGTTGTTAATGCTGTCTCGTGGTTATTACGCGCCAGCTTTCGAATATTTAACCGCCAGGTTTTGACACTCTTCAAGAAGTAGTGCGCTTACGCTCATTTTTCGGCGCTTTGCTTCTTTGAACAGAATCTGGAATGTGGCATCCGGTATCATTAACGATGTGGACGGCGGTAGTTTGGTTTTCTTCTCGATCATTCTGGTTTCCTCCTTCTGGTTTATTCGTTGGTGGTCGAAGTGCGGATTTCATCCCAGCGCTTCAATACTTCTGTGAGAAAGGCTTCCCTCTCGTGGTATCCACGAGCGCGGCAAGCGTTGCGTAGTGCTCGGATGCGGTAACGGTTGGTGGTTCCGTCTTTCAATTGTTGAAGTGTGTCTTCAACGTCAAAGTATCTCAATATCAGTCCCCTGTAGTTTGCGTAAATAAAAAGACACCTTGCAGCCTGACGGCTCAAAGTGCATTAAGAGATTATGTGGATAAAGTTTTATGCTATATGGGTATTCTAACCTATTTCTAAACTTTTGTCAACCCCTTAACGGTGATTATTCGAAATTTTTTTGATCATTTTCAATGCGTTGTATTTTTGCTTTGCGATTTGTGCTCTTTATACACAAAATAAACAGTGGATGTCAATCTGTTTTTGTGGTAGAACTTGCCACCAGAGAAGACAGCCACAAGAACAACGAAAAACAGCCTGTAACGCTCTCTGCGGCGTTCTGACGCTTTCAGGCTACCATTGCATTCCCTACCCTGTTTAAATCGCTCTACGGGGTTCCTGTGAAGCCTGGCGGCATACGGGCGCACCTCTGGCACTTATCCCACACCAACACCAAGAATCTGCACACAGAAGATTGAACGGCAGTGAGATCGGACGGGTGTAGATGATTGGATATGTTGGCTTGGTGAACTGGAACCGTAGCACGGTGAACAGTGAACTTTAGCCGCTCTACCTTCGAGAATGAGCACGACTACGGACAACAGGACGTAGGAGGGGTTAATTGTCGTTAGGTAGAGTTGGCATGTGGTCAATCATCGTCAGATGGTTGGGAACATGGTTACATACCGCGCACAGCGCAATGGTATTCGCCCACGGCGAAAGCGATCTCTTGCCGATGGCAAATAATCGTTCGTGCCTGACGTTCGTCAGAAACGAAGTTTGCACGAGTCCAGAAGGTAAAGAGTAACGCTTTGCTGTGGGTATGAGCGGAACGTGGGTGTCCGGGAAGCCACCAAACGGCGTACCAGGACATTTCCCCTTGAGTGACGGCGAAGTGCCGCCAGCAAATGATCTTTGCGACAAGCGCAAAAACACAGATCTTTTAGAAATCTCTTTCTTTAGAATCGATTTCTAAAATCTCTTTCTATTGGACGGGTTTTTCCCTGGTATCAGTGCCGAATGCTCGGGTTTTTCCCGTGTATTAATCTTGGACACTGGGGTTTTTCCCGTGTATCAAGTTTTCCCAAACCCGAACACACGGGTTTTTCCCGTGTATTACGAGAGTGACAAAACGTCACTTTCAGCCCTTCACCCAACGGTCTACCGTCGCCCTGCTCACTGCGTACAGTCCATACAACAACACCTAAGATTAATCCTACTAAAGCGGTGGTTAATAACGGTAAACCCGCTGGTAATTGGCCTGTAAAGATCAGGGTTAAATGTAGCCAAATCACCCAAAGTAGTAACAATAGAAACTATAACCTACTTTACACAATCTCTTGTGCCGTGCGGCTTACAGCGATCATTGTGGACAATGAGCACTTTCCATACATGTGCAATTTGCTGAACGAGTTTTCTCGTTTTATTGTTATAAAGTAACAATTCGATTTTTCCATGCTGAAACCAGCCAATTCATTAGCATTCTAATCATTTCTTAGCGCAATCAATTCAGGTGAGAATTATTATCATCTATCGTGCAATTTCGCCCCGCTTCGATACACATTAGAAAAGTGTATTCTGCAACTCATTGATTTCATTAAATCAGTACACTTTTCCATCACTTCACCGTGCGAACAGGGGTAACACCCCACCATAGAAAATAAATTTCTTGACATAACCACAGTTTTATGAATCATTGATGAAATTTAATTTATTTTTATTTTTCAATCAGTTACAGATATTCGGTACTGACGGGCGGCAGAATTGGGGCGGCCTCGATCACGCCGTTAAGCAACTCAGGCAACCGCGCACACCTTTTGATCATTTCGTGCTCTTCATAAACAAACGTATCGTGCAACATATTGAAAATAATAAATTTCTGATCAATGATGCTTTCAACGAAACGAACAAGAGGAGGGATAAAGAATGGAAGGTATCGCAGTTGCGCTTAAAAGCGCGGAGGACGTGAAAGCAGTGGCGGCAGAGCTACGACGCAATACCAGAACAAACCTGTTCTACTGTGCATGGGTGATGCAGTATGAGAGCGCATTACGTATCTCTGACCTGTTAACCCTCACCTGGTCACAATTCAGTGCAGGGAAAACGCATATCGAGGTGAAACAGCAGAAATCTAAACGAAAGGCAGATCCTAATAAGAAGGTGAAACCGCTCCGTATCAAGATTACTGACACCATGCGGAAAATCGTAGAGATGCGGAGAGAGGAACAATCCACTATGCCTGTGAAGACGGATTTCATCTTTAGCAAAGGCGATCTCCGTAGCAAAGGCAACGCCGTAACCCGTAACACTGTGTTCACTGAGTTCAGCAAGATCGGGCGTAGAGTGGGATTCTCTAACGTAGGGTGTCATACCCCGCGAAAATCAAAAGGGCGAATTTTATTCAGTGCAGGTGTGCCGATTGAACAGATCGCCCTTCTCCTGGGCCATGCTGATCCACGGTCAACGCTCTTTTATATTGGTTACACGCTCGAAGTAGGCGACGAATTGACAGAGGAGTTTAGCCTTGAAATCTAAATATCTTGTGCTGACGCTGACATTATTACCAGCCGTGGCTAATGCCGGACAAATTACGATGACCAACCCACAGGAAGAACAGACGGAGAACGGAAAAACGCTATGCGTGTATGAGAACACCAATTACCTGTTCACATACGTTACGAGCGCTCAGAGTTGCCTGTATGCAAAAACATTCGATACAGAGGATTCAGAAAATTGAAGAAGGAAGAAGAGCCGATCACCAGCTTTATCTGGTGTGGTGCTACGGTGTGCGTTTATACGCAGGTAGTAAAGTTTGCAGGGACGACGATACAGCGTCACCTGTTACCAACAAACCTCAGAAGAGCAGTTGATCAGCAAGTGGCAGGGGCCGCCAACCACCAAGAAGCCAGCCCCCGCCGTATTCAACATTCCCAACGGAGAGAAGGAAATGGAGAACAGCAGCATTATGGCTTTAGCGCTCGCGCTGTGCAACGTCAAAGCCGGAAGACAGGGTGATGGAGAGATAAAACCTCTCCGAGTGCCAGCTATGACAGGAAGCCAGCTTCATTTGCTTATGATATGGCTACGGGCTTTACAGGGATGATACGAGGGGCGCAATGCCCCCTTTACAGCTGTACCTCCCACGGATAAGTTTTCATTTTCCTCATTGGGTACTCTTGACCATTCACGGTGAAGGTGAGTTTCTCTGTATCAATCTCCCCCTCAACCTCCTTGTAGTCGAATGGAAATTTCACTTTGTTATCATCAATCTTGTATAGGCCGCCTGGAATGTTAGCGCCATGCTCAACCTGCAAATAATCCCCCTTGATTGTCCAGCGTCCATCTACCTGGTATCCAATCGCGCTGCCATGTTCATTAAAGTAAATGCTCATGATGATTCCTTACTCTTTGAACTCGATTTCTTGATCGTCAAATTCCCCTTTGCGAGAAATCTTGACTGAAAAACGTTTGAAGGTTTTGAAAAACTCCTCAAGCGTCATTGTGACTTTTTCCCTTCTTAACCCATGTTCATCGTCTGAAACAAATGCTTCAACATCAAAGAAACGCTCTGCTGAGTAGAAGGAAATACCTTTCACAATCTCACCTTCTTTCAATACCCCTTTGTCTCTCAGAAAGTCGCTAAAGTCTTCCTGATCAGCACTGTCTGCTGCAACGCTTCCCTTCCAGTCGTCATACTGAACGTGCGCTTTAAAGTGTTCTTTTTCCATCTTATTTATCCTTTGCTGTGAGTAATCAAAGGTAGCGTAGCGCAAAATTTGGACAATACAAGCCATAAAGCCCCGTTAGTGGTACAAGCAACAAGCGGAGCGTAGCGACTTCAT
>ERZ1106981.451-NODE-451-length-30855-cov-45.774091_pt1 | contig 30855 bp, 24 predicted proteins | sample MGYA00403692_ERZ1106981 | MGnify/ENA primary metagenome ERZ1106981 (study PRJEB35170, sample SAMEA104062431) | human gut metagenome | biome: human gut; feature: human-associated habitat; material: faeces | place: Denmark | collected 2012-06-22 ... | reverse complement strand
TCGGCGAGAAGATCGGCCCGACACTGGCGCTGTCGTTAACCGCGGTGCTGCTGTCTGTCACCATTGGTACATTGATAGGAATCTACGCCGCACGTAAGAACGGGTCCAAATTCGACCAGTTTGTGTGCAGTATCTCGTATGTGTTCGACGCCACGCCGGGGTTCTGGCTGGGATTGATGATGATCCTGATCTTTGCCTCGACGCTGAAATGGTTCCCGACCTCGGGCATGGTGAACCTCAGGGCCAATTATAAGGGGTTTGCGTACTTCGCCGACGTCTGCCGCCATCTGGTGCTGCCGATTACGACGATGGTGCTGACGCAGACGCCGTATTATTTCCGAATTGCGCGTTCTTCCGTCTTACAGGTTATGTCGGAAGATTTCATTACGACGTTCAAGGCGACCGGCATGAAAGAAAGCCGGATCTTCAACAAGTATGTTCTGCGCAACGCGATCCTGCCGACCGTTACGGTTTTAGGCATGTCGCTGGCATTCCTGCTTTCGGGTTCCGTCTTAATCGAAACGGTTTTCGCATGGCCGGGCATGGGCCGTCTGATGTTCAGCTCGATTTCCAAGCGTGACTATCCGGTGCTGACTGGGATTTATCTGGTCACATCCGTCGTTATCTGTATCGCGATGATTCTGGTCGATATCCTCTACGGCTTTATCGATCCGCGGATCCGCTACGACTAGGAGGAACAGAACTATGAAAAAAGACAATGTTTTTCAGGCTGTGATGCGGGTGTTGAAAAAGAACTCCCAGCTGCGCATGGGCGTCATTCTTCTGATCGTCTTATTGTGCGTTGCTTTCTTCGCGCCGATTATCGCACCGTGCGATCCATATAAATTATATGACGCGCTGGTTGCCGGACCGGGCACGCCGGGACATATCCTGGGCACCGACGGTTTGGGCCGCGACGTTCTGAGCGAAATTATCTATGGGACGCGGACATCCTTAATGATCGGCGTCGTCGCCGCAAGCATTTCCGGTATCTTGGGTACCTGCATCGGCGGTATCGCCGGTTTCTTCGGCGGTAAGATCGACCGCTTCATCTCGGAATTCATGAACTTCTTCCTGATGACGCCGTCATTCTTCCTGATTCTGATCATCGTCGCGCTGTTCGGCAGCAACATCATGTACATCATGATTGTTATCGGCCTGACTTCGTGGACCGGCAACGCACGTTTAATGCGTGCGCAGGCAATCTCCTTAAAGGAGAGAACGTTCGTCAAGAGCGCGCAGGCGATGGGCGAAAGCCGCTTCAGCATCATGTTCAAGCACATTATTCCAAACGGGATTTTCCCGATTATCGCGCAGACCACGATGAACGTTTCCAGCGCGATCCTGTCCGAAGCCGGCCTGTCGTTCTTAGGCTTAGGTGATCCAAACGTCGTCAGCTGGGGTCAGATTATCTACCATGGCAAACAGTACATGCCGAAGGGCTGGTGGATTTCCACCTTCGCCGGCGTTGCCGTTGTCTTCACCGTTCTGACATTCTTCCTCATCGGTGACGGCCTCAACCGCGTGCTCTCGCCTAAGATGGACGCCAATAACTAGGGAGGAAGGAAAAAATGGCATTATTAGAACTGAAAAACGTCAATGTACGTTATATTATGAAGGATAAAAAGGTCCATGCCTGCCAGCATGTCAGCCTGGAAATTGAGGAACAGGATTCGATCGGCATCGTCGGCGAGTCCGGCTCCGGCAAATCTACGCTGGCCAGCGCCGTCCTGCGCCTGCTGCCGCACCGCATCACGCAGGTCGACGGCGAGATTCTGTACAACGGCAAGGATCTGTTAAAGTTAACAAAGGATGAAATGGACGCACTGCGCTGGACCGATCTGTCGATCGTGTTCCAGAAGTCGATGAGCGCGCTGAGCCCGGTCCACAAGGTCGGAGCGCAGATGGAAGACGTTTACCGCGTGCATTTCCCGAATGCGGACAAAAATGAAATCAAGCAGCGGGTTTACGATCTGTTCAAGGTTGTCAACCTGTCCGACCGCGTTTATGAATTATATCCGCACGAACTGTCCGGCGGTATGATGCAGCGTGTTTCGATCGCGCTGAGTCTGCTTCACAATCCGCGCTTACTGGTTCTGGACGAAGCGACCACGGCGCTGGACGTCGTCACGCAGAGTCAGATCCTGCGCGAAATCATGAGCCTGGAACAGAATCTGAACGTAACCCGAATTATGATTACCCACGACGTTTCCGTCGTCGCCTCCACCTGCAAGAAGATCGCCGTCATGTACGCCGGCCGGCTGATGGAAAGCGGCGAGACGAAGGACGTCTTAGTCAATCCGCAGCACCCTTACACTCAGGGCCTGCTCAAATCGTTCCCGTCCTTTAAGGGCGCCAAGAACGACCTGCGCGGGATTCCAGGCTCGCTGCCGGATTTAAGCCAGGATATTCCAGGCTGTGTCTTCGCACCGCGCTGCCCGTTCGCGACTGAAAAGTGCCGTACGGTTGAGCCGGAATTGAAGACGATTAACGAGAAGGGCAACTGGAAGGTTGCCTGCCACAAGGTAGGAGGTGAATAAGCGATGTCGGATACAGTTATTCAGGTAAAAGACCTGACCCGCTGGTATATCCAGAAAAAGGTAACCAAGCAGGATGGCAAAGTCAGCAAGAAGCAGACGATCAAGGCTGTCGACGGCGTTAGCTTTGAACTGAAACGGGGCGAAACCTTAGGCGTCATCGGCGAATCCGGCTGCGGTAAGTCGACGCTGGGCCGTGTTCTGATCTATTTGGAAGATCCGACGGCCGGGGAAATCTTATACAACGGTGTTTCCAGCACCCAGCTGAAAAAGAAAGACCGGCTGGCATTCTGCCGGACCTGCCAGATGATTTTCCAGAACCCGTTCGATACGTTCGATCCGCGGTATACGATTGAAAAAATCTTCATGAGCGTGCTGAAGCTGCACAAGATCGGCGCGAATGATGAAGAACGTCACAACATTATGATCAAAACGCTGGAAGACGCCGGAATGGCGCCGGCTACCGACTATATCTACCGTCATCCGCATGAACTGTCCGGCGGTCAACTGCAGCGTATTTCGATTCTGCGAAGCATGCTGCTGCGCCCGACGTTCTTAGTTGCGGACGAACCGGTCAGCATGCTGGACGTTTCGATCCGTGCGGATATCATCAATATGCTTCAGACATTAAGCAAGGAAGAAAACACGGCGATGGTTTTCATCAGTCATGATATCGCGACAACCCGTTATATTTCCGACCGGGTTGCGGTCATGTACTTGGGCCGGATCGTGGAAACGGGCATTACCGACGAGGTTCTGCACAATCCGCAGCATCCGTACACCAAGGTCCTGATTTCCAACTGCGCGTCTTTGGATCCTTTGGAAAAACGGGAAATCATCGAAATCGAGGGCGAACCGCCGACCCCGATCAACACCGGCCCGGGCTGCTATTTTGCCCCGCGGTGCTATCAGGCCTGCGAGAAGTGCTTTAAAGAATATCCGGAAGCCCGCGATCTGGGCAACGGGCATATCGTGTCCTGTCATTTTGTCGGCAACGACGCTGAAAAATAACCAGCGGCTCAGGCTCACCCGTCACGGACGGAGGAGCCTTTTTTAGAACTTTTCTTCCTTCATTCACGAGCAAGACCGTGTGGGAAACGGTCTTGGGGGTGGGGAGTTTACCGCTCCGGCAAGGAAGCAGAAAATAGAAAACAAGGAGAAAGAAAGATGAAATTTGCAAGAAAAGCACTGACTGCGCTGTTGGCGCTGGCGATGCTGGCCGGCTGTTCTTCTGCACCGAAGGAACCGGCTGCCAACCCGGAAAATCCGTCCGAGGGCGAACAGACCCCGGTTCAGGGCGGAACTTACATCATCCGTCAGGCTACCGATCCAGGCAGCTTTAACCCGGATGCCAAGGGCGACGACATGGCGACCTACACGGCGACCAACGTCTTTAACCGGCTGGTGAAGACGACGGCCTCGACCGAAATCATTCCCGATCTGGCGGAAAGCTGGGAATTCAGTGAAGACGGCAAGACGCTGACATTCCATCTCTATGAGAATGTGAAGTGGCATGACGGCGAACCGTTCAGCTCGGAAGACGTCAAGTGGACGCTGGATATGATCCGCACCGAAGGCTTCCAGTCCAACAGCTTCAAAATGATTGAAGAAATCACCTGCCCGGACGCCAGCACGGTCGTCATTCAGATGAGCTCCCCGAGCGCCGCTATTTTAAGTTCGTTAGGCTGGCTGGGGACGTTTATTCTGCCGAAGCATATCTATGAAGATACCGACTGGACGGCCAACGAGGCCAATATGCATCCGATCGGCACCGGCCCGTTCAAATTTGAAAGCTATGAAAAGGGTCAGGCGATCACGCTGGTCCGCAATGACGATTACTTCATGGGCGCACCGTATCTGGATAAGCTGGTCATCACGATTATTCCGGATGCCAACACGGCTTTCCAGGCATACATGAACGGTGAAGTCGACGATCTGATGCTGAATATCCCAAGCAACGAAATCGCCGGCTTAAAAGCCAATCCAGATTACACCGTTTACGAACGGGCATCCAACAACCGCACGTATCTGACCTTTAACTTTGATGAAGAACCGTTTAACGATGTGCGCGTGCGCGAAGCGGTCAACCTCGGCGTCAACCGCCAGGAAGTTCTCGATAAGGCGGCGAAGGGCATCGGCGCAGTGCCGAAGTATTACATGACGCCGGTCTTTGCCTGGGCGATGAACGACGCGGTGACGATTCCGGAACGCGATGTGGAAAAAGCACGTCAGCTGCTGGAAGAAGCCGGGTATACGGCCGACGCTAACGGCATGTATATGAGCGTAACGCTGGATCTGTTTGACAGCGGCGATTTCAAGGATACTGCGACAGTTCTGCAGCAGAACCTGAAAGAAATCGGGATTGACGTGAAGCTGAACATCACGGAAATGGGCACCTGGCAGCAGAAGGTTCAGGTCGACAGCGATTACCAGATGGCGATGCTTTCCGGATCGCAGGGACCAGATGCTTCGGCGATCTCGATGCGCGTGCATTCCGCCGGCGCGTTTAACTTAGCGCATTGCAAGAACGCGGAACTGGACGCTCTGCTGGACGAAGGCGCGATCACGACAGATCAGGCTGCCCGGGCAGAGATCTACAAGCAGGCGCAGGTCATCCTGGCGGAAGAACTGCCGATCGTTCCGGTTAAGGAAGCGACGTTCACCGTTGCCGTCCGCAATACGATTCATGGACATCCATATTCTGAAGAAGGCATCCACACGGTGGCTTCCAATGAATTCTCCCGTGTCTGGGTCGAAGAATAAGCAGAGATATTCAGGAAAAAGAGTTTGTTGTGCAGACTCTTTTTTCATTAGTTGAAAGAGCTTTCTGAAAACTGCGAAGAATGATGAAAAAGAGATTGACTTGATTTACAAGAAGGGATAAACTGAAATTAATCTCTAGGGGAGAAAAGAAAGGATTCAAAATAATATGAAAAAACTGTTTCAAAGCGTTCTGGTGATGTTATGCTTAGCGCTGACCTTAACCGGATGCGCGGGCGGCGGAACTGCTTCGCCGAAGCCGGAGAATGAAGGGCAGCCGACCGGCGAGCCGGTCCAGGGGGGAACGTATGTCATGCGCAGTCATGGCGATCCGAACTCGTTCAATCCGAATATGAAAACGGACGATCTGCAGCTGCCGGCCACGTACAACATTTTTAACCGGCTGGTGAAGATGACCGTCGACAACCATGTGGTGCCGGATCTGGCTACGGATTGGGAGTTCAGCGAGGATGGAATGGAGCTGACCTTTAATCTGCGTGAAAATGTAAAATGGCATGACGGCGAGCCGTTTACCTCCAACGATGTCGTCTGGACCTTTACCAAGGTTCTGGAGGAAGGTTATCAATCCAATACGTTAAATATGATCGATTCCGTCACCGCTGACGGTGATTATAAAGCAGTTTTCCATCTGAAGCAGCCGGATGCTTCGGTCGTCAGCGTATTGAGCTGGCTGGGGACCTGGATCATGCCGGCGCATTTGTATGAAGGCACAGACTGGACGCAGAATGAACACAACATGCATCCGATCGGCACCGGCCCGTTTAAATTTGTAAAATACACGCCGGGCGTTTCCATCGAAATGGAGCGCAACGAAGACTATTGGGACGGCGCGCCGTATTTAGACAAGCTGATCATCTCAATCATCCCGGACGCGTCGACAGCGTACCAGTCGTATCTTAACGGCGAGGTCGACGACATGCAGAGCGGCGTTCCGACATCCGATCTGCAGGAACTGATCGACGATCCTGAGCATTACAATGTTTATCAGTATGTTTCCAGTTCCCGGACGTATCTCTCGTTCAATATCGGCGAAGATAATCCGTTCCATGACGTGCGCGTGCGTCAGGCTGTGGATTTAGCGGTCGACCGCCAGGCTGTGCTGGACAAGGCGGCTAAGGGCTTCGGCGCGGTATCCGAATATTACATCTCGCCGATGTATCCATGGGCATTGAATGAAGACGCCAAGATTCCGTCCCGCGATGTGGAAGCGGCCCGCAAGCTGATTGAGGATGCCGGTTATACCGCGGATGCCAACGGAATTTACTTCAGCTGTGAGCTGACGACGTTTGATTCCGGCGATTTCAAGGATTCCGCGATCGTCATTCAGGACAGCCTGAAGCAGGTAGGGATCGATGTGAAGCTGAACGTTCTGGAAATGGGCGCCTGGATGACCAAGGTCATCGACGATTACAACTTTGACATCGCCTTATGCTCCGGCGGTCAGGGCCCGGATGTTTCCGCGATCCGCAACCGCGTGCACAGCGAAGGCTCGCTGAATCTGACCAAGTATAACAATCCGGCGCTGGATGAAGCGCTGAACGAAGGCGTCAAGGTGTTCTCGGAAGAAGAACGCGCACCGTATTACAAAGAAGCCCAGCAGATCATGCACGACGATGTGCCGATCGTGATCCTGAAGGACTTCACCGCGGTTTACCCAGTGAAGAGCTATATTCATAACAGTCCGTTTGAGCCGGAAATGGCCAGCTTGTACGGTACGTATGAAATGGCGAAGGTCTGGATGGATCCGCAATAAACCAAACAATAAAAAGAACAGGCAAATCCCTATCGATTTGCCTGTTTCCTGGGTTATCGGGAAGAAAAATAAAAAAGGAGAATTGAACATGGCTGATTTTATTCAAAAACTGATTGACAACATTCCGGATTATCAACAATTTCTGACTGTGGATGAGATGGATGAAAACTCCAAACGGCTGGCGGCGGAATTTCCAGGAATTGTCGAGATTTTCGAAGCAGGAAAATCCCGTAAGGGACATCCGATCTACTGTCTGAAGATCGGCCAGGGAAACCGCAACGCTTTGATGTTCGGCTGTCCGCATCCAAACGAACCGATGGGCGCGATGCTGCTGGAATACTTCTCACGCGCGCTGGCTGAAAACGAAGATCTGCGCAAGGAGCTGGATTATACCTGGTATTTGATCAAGAGCATCGATCTCGACGGTACGCAGCTCAACGAAGGCTGGTTCAAAGGCCCGATCACGCTGACCAACTTCACCCGCCATTATTTCCGTCCGGCCGGGTATGAACAGGTCGAATGGAATTTCCCGTTCCACTATAAAAACTATACCTACGATACGCCGATTCCGGAGACCGTCTGTCTGATGAATCTGATCGACAAGATCCAGCCGCAGTTTATGTATTCACTGCATAACGCCGGCTTTGGGGGCACCTACTGGTATCTGACCCGGGAAATCCCGGAATTGTGGGACAAGTTCTACGCTGCCACGGCGAAGCAGAATATTCCTCTGCATCTGGGCGAGCCGGAAGTAAACTACATCACGCCGTTCTCACAGGCGATCTATCCGATGATCAGCTCCAAGGATACCTATGATTACAACGAAAAATACGGCACGGTTGCTCCGGAGAAGCTGATGTCAACCGGCACCAGCAGCGCCGACTACGCCAGTCAGCAGGGCTATGATACGACGACGCTGGTCACGGAACTGCCGTATTTCTACGAGCCGCGCATCCAGAGCGATAAGCTGATGGATTTCTCACGCCGCGAAGCCGCGCTCAAAGGCCGTGAAATCCTGCATGAAAACCGCAAGGCTGTCAAAGCCCGCTACGATCAAATCGCCGATCTGATCAGCGGCGACAACAGCTTCGCCAAGATGGTCAGCAACGGCTATGAGCATTTTGAGGAAGATTACCGTCAGGAATGTGATTTCATTCGTCAGGATCCGAATTACGACGATCCCTGTAAGGAATCAGAAGCGTTTGACAACCTGGAAATCCCAAAGTACCGCGTCCTGCTGCAGTGGACGCTCTTAATCCGCGCCTGCGAGCATGAGCTGGCGAAGAACCCAAGTCCGGAAGCCGCAGAACGGCTGCAGCGCATTCATGACGAGGGTGAAAAGGAATTTGCCAAGCGGGCGGAAATTGCGGAAAAAGAGCTGCATTATCAGGTTATCCCAATCCGCAAGCTGATCGCCGTGCAGCTGGAAAGCGGCATGCTGGTGGCGGATTATCTGCAAAAGCATCGTTAATTGTCGAAGCAAGGAAGTTGATCTTCCTTGTTTTCATTTCTTACATTGTCCAATGAATATTTTCATAAAACACACCGAAAACGCTTAAATTTCACAACTCAGTCGTACACATAGACTTCACTTTTTAGGTGAAATCGTTTATTATTAAACTAACGATTGCTTTAAACACAATCGATAGAGGAGGAAAGAATACATGAAAAAACTGCTTAAAGTTTTAGTCGTGTGTCTGGCCCTGGCAATGACGCTTGCTGGATGTGGATCCAACAATGGCGGCACTACTAATGAAGGCGGACAGACAGACGGCGAAAACAGCGGAATTCCTACGGATCAGACATTGATCATGGTCACTCAGCAGGATCCGCAGAGCTTCAACCCGGACTTCAAGTCCGATGACGGGGCTTGGCCGATCAACCAGAACATTTTTAACCGTCTGGTAAAATTAGGATCGAAAACATCCATTAATCTTGATTTAGCTGAATCCTATGAGTTCAGCGAAGACGGTATGCAGCTGACATTCCATCTGCATGATGGCGTTAAGTGGCATGACGGCGAGCCGTTTACCTCGGCTGACGTTAAGTGGACTTACGATACCGCAATCGCTGAAAAGTGGGCGAAAGCTGATAACTTAGCGAATATCGAAAGCATTGAATGCCCGGATGACAACACGGTTGTCATGAACCTGAAAACACCGGACGTTTCGATCATTGCGAAGCTGGCCTGGTACGGTACGTTCATCATGCCGAAGCATCTGTATGAAGGCACCGATACGGCGACCAATCCATACAACCAGAATCCAGTCGGAACCGGTCCGTTTAAGTTTGTTGAATACAAAGCTGGCCAGTATGTAACGTTGGAACGCAACGAAGACTACTGGGGCGATAAGGCGATTGCCAAGACGCTGAAATTTGCGATTATCAATGATGATAATACATTATGGGAAGCTTTCATGAACGGCGAAGTTGACGATCTTTGCACCATGATTCCAGCGGCTCATGACGGAGAACTGGATGGTAACGAAAATTATACTTTCTATGAAGAAATGGGCATCAACCGGACTTACATCACGTTCAACTTAGCTGATGAACGTTTCCAGGACGCACGTATCCGTGAAGCTTTTGCTTTAGCAATTGATAATCAGGGATGCTGGGATAGAACGATGGCGGCTGGCGAACCTTCCAAGTATATGATCTCGCATGCCTTTACAAAATATCTGGATGAAGATTCCAAGCTTCCGGAAAGAAATGTAGACCAGGCGATGAAGCTGTTGGAAGAAGCGGGCTATACAAAAGATGCAGACGGCTATTATATGCATGTAACGTTAGACGCTTTTGAAAGTGGCAACTGGAAAGATCTGGCTGCGGTTATCCAGCAGAATCTGAAAGAAGCCGGCATCGATCTGAAGATCAACATGATGGAAATGGCGGCTTGGCAGGATAAAGTCCAGGTTAATAAGAACTTTGAGGTAACAATGTTAGCGGGTTATCAGGGACCAGATATCGCTGGTGTTTCCGGACGTGTTCAGACAGGTTCTTCGATGAATATCGCTGGCTATTCCAACCCGGAACTGGACGCTTTGTTAGACAAGGGTGTTACGCTGTCGAATGAAGAAGAAAGAATCGAATGCTACAAGGAAATCCAGAAGATCATGCGTGCTGACCTGCCGATTATCCCAATCATCGACAACGGCTACAAATATGCGATCAAGAAGGAAATGAAGGGTATGCCAATCGAATTATTTGACAAGACTGCATCCTCTGAATACACCTACACATACCGCGCTGAATAATTCATATTAGATTCTTAAAGACATGCTCATAAGGGGCGTGTCTTTTTCTTATGGTCATTTTTAAGCTTTTGTCCGCACAATGAAAAACAACTTTCATGAAAATTATATGTTTTTTACAAAATTGGATTGAATAATTTTTCAAGACCCTGTATCATACACTTATGTGAATGGGAGGGATTCTATTGGAAAGTGATAATGCACCGTAGTTTTTCATTTAGAAAGGGAAAGGAAATTAAAAATGAGAAAAAGCGTTAAGATTTTAGCAGCCTTGCTCAGCGCTGCGCTCTTGCTGACAGGATGCCAGGGCGGCGGCGATAAACCGACGTCGACGACAGATTCAGGGACAGATAAAACGGAAACGATCGGCACGTTCATTACCGCTGTGCAGGGAGATCCGTCCAGTTTTAATCCGGACATGAAATCGGATGATTATTTATGGCCGATGGCTCAGAACTTATTCAACCGTTTGTATAAGTTGGCGCCGGGCGATGTTCCGATTCCGGATCTGGCAACCTCTTATGAATGGAGCGACGACAACATGACGCTGACATTCCATCTGCGCGACGGCGTAAAATGGCATGACGGCGAACCGTTAACGTCTAAAGACGTTAAATGGACCTACGATACAATTATTGAAAATAAATGGGCAAAGTCCGATACCTTTGTCAATGTTGATACAATCGAAGCACCGGATGATCTGACGGTCGTCTTCAATATGAAAAATCCGGACGCCGGGCTTGTTCCTCTGTTAGCCTGGTATGCAACATTCATTCTGCCGGAACACATCTGGAATGATCCTGCTTATCCGGATTTCGCGAAGAATCCAGCGATGCAGAAGCCAATCGGTTCCGGGCCGTTTAAATTTGTTGAATACAAAAGCGGACAGAGTGTAACATTGGAACGCAATGAAGATTTCTTTGGCGGTGCACCGGAAATTGAACGCCTGATTTATCAAATTATGCCGGATTTGAATACGACGCTGGAAGCGTTTAAAAACGGTGAAATCGACTATATTACAAGCTTGCCAACGGCGAATCTGCACGATTTCGACAACGATCCGAATTATGAAGTCTTCTCCTTCTTAAGCATTAACAGAACATATCTGACATTCAATATGGAGAAGGAACCATTCAACAATCCGAAGCTGCGTCAGGCTGTCGCGTATGCGGTTGACCGCCAGGCGATCGTTGACCGGATGGGCAACGGCGTCAGCGCTTTGCCGGAATATTTCATTTCCCCGCTGTTTAAAGATTATCTGAATGATGATTACAAACTGCCGGAACGCGATATCGCGAAAGCACAGGCTTTGATGGAAGAATGCGGATTGAAGAAAAACGCGGAGGGCTATTATCTGACAGTTACCTTAGACGCTTTTGAAAGTGGCAACTTCAAGGATGTCGCGGCAATCGTTCAGTCCAGCTTGAAGGAAGCCGGCATCAAGGTTGATTTGAATTTGATGGAATATGCGGCCTGGACAGATCAGGTTAAAGAAGGCCGTAAGTTTAATATGACAATGCTCGCAGGCTATCAGGGACCGGATATTTCCGGAATCTACATGCGTGTCGGCATTACAGGCTCCAATAACTTTACCGGTTATGCCAGCGACGTCATGGAAGCCGCGCTGGAAAAAGGCGCTCAGAACTCGGATCCGGCGATTCGTAAGGAAGCCTATGACGAAGTTCAGCGTCTGATGAGCGAGGATATGCCAATGGTGCTGCTGATTGACAACGGACAGGTTATTCCGGTTAAATCTAAATTTGACGGTACGCCATATCAGGTTCCTGACAAGGCGGCAACGAGCGAATTTACGTATGTTACGTTGAAAAAATAAGAAATGTCCGAAAGCGGAGTGTTTTTACGGAAATACTCCGCCTTTTATTGCTTTAATTTTCGCTCATTCCTGCTATAATGAGAATAAGAAAGAAGAGGGAATCTTATGAAGAAATTTCTCAAACTGCTTGCGGTAGGTTTAGTTGCGGCTTTGACGTTGACGGCTTGCGGCGGGCAGAATAACAACACAGGCAGCGATGAAGCAAAAACAACCTCTGAGGATACATTAATTGTTGTTTCATCAGGGGATCCGGTTAATTTTCATCCAGATTTTAAGTCAGATGATAATGCCTGGGGACCAAACCAGAATATTTTCAACCGTTTAATCAAATTGAATGCCTATGATCAGGTTATTCCGGATCTGGCGGAAACCTGGGAATGGAATGACGACAGTACTCAGGTTACATTCCATCTTCATGAAGGTGTAAAGTGGCATGACGGCGAACCGTTTACCTCGGCAGACGTCAAATGGACTTATGACACGCTGATTGCAGAAAAATGGAATAAAAGCGACAGCTTAGCTTCTGTTGAATCCATTGAATGTCCGGATGACAATACGGTTGTAATGAATTTAAAATATCCGGATGTTTCTCTGATTGCGAAATTATCCTGGTATGGAATGTTTATTATGCCGAAACATTTGTATGAAGGCACCGATACGGCAACGAATGAATACAATATGAAGCCAGTTGGAACAGGTCCGTTCAAGTTTGTTGAATTCCAGAAAGGTGTCCGTGTTGTTCTGGAAAGAAACGAAGATTACTGGGGTGATAAAGCGAAAGTAGCGAAGGTCATTTACTCGATTATTCCAGATGCGACGACTGCTTATCAGGCATTCCGCACTGGTGAAGTTGATTACTATACGGCCATTCCTTCTCAGAATGCGAATGATTTTGACAATGATCCAGATTATGAAGTTTATCCAGTCATTGGTATGAATCGTTCTTATGTCACAGTGAATATGACGAATGATACATTCAAAGATGCACGTGTCCGTCAGGCTATCGCTTACGGCATTGATCGTCAGATGATCTGGGATCGCTGCGCGGGCGGAACCGGTGCTGTGGCTTCGACATTCATCGCTCCGAATACGGGTTTCGCGGATGAAAGATATCAGATGCCGGAACGCGACGTAGCGAAGGCTCAGCAGCTTCTTGAAGAAGCTGGATTTAAGAAAGACGCAAATGGAATTTATTTCTCAACGGAAATGAAATTCTTTGAAAGTGGTTATTTCAAGGACGCAGCGACAATCATTCAGAGTAACTTAAAAGAAGTCGGTATTGACGTTAAATTAACGATGCTGGAATATGCGGCATGGGTAGATAACGTTAAACTAAATCATGATTTCGAAATGACGATGGCTGCCGGTTATCAGGGACCGGATGTTTCCGGTATTTCCGGCCGTGTTGGAACAGGGACATCCATGAACTTTATGGGTTATTCCAATCCTGAACTGGACGCATTGCTTGAAAAGGGTGTTCAGATTTCGGATGAAACTGAAAGAAAAGCTGTTTACAGCGAAGTTCAGCGAATTATGAGTGAAGAAATGCCAATCATTCTGTTCATGGATAACGGTGCGAAAGTACCAGTCAAGAAGATTTTGAAGGGCACTCCATATCAGGAACCGACAAAAGCTGCTTCCCATGAATTAACTTACGTTGAATTTGTAAAATAAAACTATAAGCCGTGGTAAAAGAACAATGACCAGTTTGTTCAAAAACCGCGGCTTTTTTTTGTATGTGAAAGTTCATTTAAACTCAAGGATTTGAATGCTATGAAAATATTTACAATCTTAATTATGAAAATTATACAGAGGATGAAAGAAATGATAAAGTTTATCTTGACGACTTTCTTTTCAGCGTGTAAACTCAAACTATATTCTTCCAATGGGAAAGGAAGAGGCAAGGAGGGAAAGATATGAAAAAGTTATCAAAACTGCTGACAGCCTTATTAATTGCGTGTTTGATGCTGGCAGGCTGCGGTACAGATGAAAAGAAAACCGACAAGGATGGGACAGCGGGTGAAGCACCGGCACAGGATGTTTTAATTTATGCAGTTAACGGGGATCCTCAAAGCTTTAACCCCGATATGAAGTCGGATGACTATGCATATCAGATCAATCAGAACATTTATAATCGTTTAGTTAAGCTGAACGCAAACGACCAGATTTTACCGGATCTGGCAAAGAGCTGGGAATTTTCCGAGGACGGCCTGACACTGACCTTCCATTTACAGGAAGGCGTCAAGTGGCATGACGGCGAGCCGTTTACTTCTGAGGATGTTAAATGGACATTTGAGACCATGAAAGAGTATTCTTGGACTAAATCAGACTCGCTGGCGGCAGTGACTTCCATTGAATGCCCGGATGAAAATACGGTTGTGCTGAATCTGAGTCAGCGCGACGTCGGGATTGTGCCGAAGCTGGGCTGGTATGCGACGTTCATTATGCCTGAGCATATCTGGAATGATCCGGCCTATTCTGATTTTGTTTCCAATCCGGCGACATGGAATCCGGTGGGGACAGGACCGTATAAATTTGAAAAATATGATGCAGGCGTTGGTACCACGCTGGTTCGCAACGAAGATTTCTTCGGAACCAAAGCAACGATTGAAAAGCTGATTTTCCAGGTTATTCCGGATCAGACGACTGCTTACCAGTCTTTCTTAAACGGTGAAGTTGATTATCTGGGCGTGACAGTTCCGACAGCGAATAAGCATGAATTGGATAATGATCCGAATTATAAGCATTTCCATTATCTGTCGATCAACAGAACATATATCACCTTCAACATGGAAACCAGCATCTTCAAGGATGTTCGCCTGCGCCAGGCTGTTGCGATGGGTGTTGACCGCCAGGGAATTTACGACCGGGTTGCGAATGGAACCGGCGCGTTAGCTGAATACTTCATCTCGCCGTTATGGGAAGGCAAGTATCTGGATAAACAGTACACGATGCCGGCCCGCGACGTAGAAGCGGCGAAGAAGTTGATTGAGGAAGCCGGTTATACATTACGCGACGACGGGTTCTATTTCGATATGACGATGGATATCTTTGAAAGCGGAAACTTCAAAGATATCGCGCAGATTGTGAAAGAAAACCTGAAGGAAATCGGCATCAATGTTACGCTGAATATTATGGAAATGGCGGCATGGCAGGATAAAGTCATCACCAATTCCAACTTTGATATGACGATGCTGGCAGGCTATCAGGGACCGGATGTCTCCGGTGTTGCCGGACGTGTCGCTTCCAACGGCGGAACCAACGTCGGATTGTATAACAATCCGGAAATGGATGCCGCGCTGCAGGCTGGCGTTGAAACTGACGACGACGCTGAACGGGCGAAGGCTTACAGTGAGGTTCAGCGGTTGATGAGCGAAGATATGCCGATGGTCTTCCTGTTTGAAAACGGCGATTGTCTGCCGGTTGCGGCCAATCTTGACGGTACGCCGAGAGATGTTCCGGAATTGACGAGCGCCGCGGAATTCACATACGCGAATTACAAATAAGTCTAAATTCAGAAAGCCGTCAACCGACGGCTTTCTTTTGAAAGGAGCGGGAATCAGCGAATGGAAATGGAAACCGAGAGAATCAGGTTACGACCTTGGGATAGGAAGGATCTGGAGGATCTTTACGCTTTCGCACAGAATCCAGCCGTCGGACCGCAGGCCGGTTGGCGGCCGCATCAAAGTAAAGAAGAAAGCAGTCAGATCTTAAGCCGGATGATGACAACTCCCGACGTGTTCGCGGTTGTGCTGAAATCCACGATGCGAGTCGTCGAGATGATCAGCGCGGGTATTGATACTTCGCGGCGCAACCTGGCGGCGAAGACGATCGGCTGCGCACTGGATGAAGCATATTGGAATCAGGGCATCATGACGGAAGCCGTCGGTCTGATGATCCGGCATCTGTTTGACGATCCGGGAACGGAATTGATCGCGATGGATCATTTCGTAGACAATTGGGGTTCGCGGCGAGTGATCGAAAAGAACGGCTTTCATTATGAGGGAACCATCCGGCAGAAAGTACGGTTGTATACCGGGGAAGTCAAGGACTGCCGCTGTTATTCGTTAACCCGGGCTGAATTTGAGATGTGGAATGCTTTATCGTGATGAACAGAATCTGCGAATAAAAAATGAATCCGGTCAGTCGGATTCATTTTCAGTCTGAATGGATAATTTTATCTTCTTCGGCGCGCTTTCTTTACGATACTTGTGAAACTGAGTCAGGAAAATCGCGGGGAAGACGACGGCCGAAGCGGCGACCACAGACATTAAGCCGATCATCATCGACTGGTAAACGGTTTCCATCGGGGATTGCTTCATGGATTTCACACTCCTTATACTTCCTATTATAGCCTGATCGACGGTTAAATAGAAGACGACAAAACGGGTGAAATGGATAAAGGGAGAACTTTGCGTTCTCCCCTTCGTTTATTTATTTACAGTGCTTATCGAACCATTCGACCATCGCGGTCAAGCGCTGAATGCGGTGCGACGGCTTGCCGAAGATCGGCAGTCCATGATGTTCGCCATGGAACAACAGGAACCGGGTTTCCACGCCGTGCAGCTTTAACGCGTAGAACATCTGAATCGGCTCGGCGATCCAGCAGCGGTAATCCTGATCGGAATGAATGAACATCGTCGGTGTTTTGACGCGGTCGGCATATTTCAGCGGCGACTGTTCCCACACCAGCGCGACGTCGGACCACGGGGTTGCGGCCTGGTTGTCCATGTTGTAGGTGAAGCCGATATCGGTGCATAAGAACTTCGTGACGTAGTTGGAAATGGAAGCTTCCGGGATCGCCGCCTTAAACCGGTCGGTCTGCGTAATGATCCAGTTGCTCATATATCCGCCGTAGCTGCTGCCGGTTACGCCTAAACGTTCGCCGTCCAGCTGCGGATACTGCGCCAGCACCGCGTCGGTAAAGGCCATCAGATCGCTGTAATCCTCTTTCCCAAAACGTCCGCGGATATCGGCGAAGGCATTGCCGCGGGAATCGGAGCCGCGCGGATTGCAGTAGAAGACGAAGTAGCCGTTCGCGGCGAAGACCTGCATTTCATGATTGATAACCGGACCAAAGGTTCCTTTCGGTCCGCCATGGATTTCCAGAATGCCCGGATATTTCTTGTTGATATCAAAGTCCGCAGGTTTAATTACGAAACCTTCGTGACGGATGCCGTCGTTGTAGAACTCAATTTTTTCAATTGGGGAAACCGCGGTAGCCGCATGATATTCGCTGTTAAAATGCGTTAACTGCGTTTCCGCTTCATCCTGCAGGAAGTAGATCTCCTGCAGCTTTTGATCGCGCAGACCAATGAAGACGATACCCTTGTCCGTGACCTCGAAGTCCTCGATTCCGCCATGATAGCCGGACAGCCGCTGCAGCTGACCATGTTCATCGAAGCATTTCAGACAGCCGTCGTTTTCGTCAGTGCAGCTGAAATAAATCTTGTCTTTGTACGCTTTGACTGCGGCGCCGAACTGCTGAATGCAGTCGGAGCCAAGCGAAGCGCCGTAGGAATTATCGTAATGCACCAAACGGGTGCGCTGCTGATCTTCCTCGACGACAAACAACGTGGCATGCTGATGCAGACCATATTCCTTGAAATCCGAGATCGCGGCGATGATCTTGTGATTGATATAGAAAGCCCAGCTGACGTTGACCTCATGATCCGGAATCAGCGTCAGATCTTTTTTTGTCGTGCAGTCGAACTGATGCAGCGAGCTTGGAATTTCCCGGACGGAGTCCATCGGATTGCTGATATAAAGCAGCTTGTTGTCCTGAATGTGCGCGATTGAGGCGTTGGCGGACGGCTCGGAAATCGCCGATGTCGTCTGGGTATCCAGATCCAGCAGATAGAGGCGGGTGCGCTTCATGTTGGTGATGCCCTGGCCGTTGGCCCAGAATGGAATTTCATCGAACCATTCGTAATCCTTGTGCGATTCGCGCTCTTTTTTCCATTGCTTTTTTTCTTCTTCGGTTTGGCATTCAAAATCGTTCATGCCGTCCGCGCGGTAGGCGACCGACAAAATCAGCTGATTGTCGTTCACTTTCTGGAAGCTGCCGACCGGCATCGCCAGACGGAACCATTCTACGGCTTCCCCGCCGTGAATATTCAGCTTGTAGAAGACCGTCATGCTTTCGCCGTCCGCGGTTTTCTCTTTCAGCTTCGGATCGCGGCAGCCGGTGAATACGATCGTGTCGTCGTCCCACCAGATCGCTTTCTTTTCTTCGTTGCCGGAAGTTAACTGGCGTGTTTCGCGCGTAGCCAGATCCAGCAGCCACAGGTTGCCGGGATATTTGTCGGTGTCTTGATCCCCCGTGATCACGGTGAACACGGCGTGCTGTTGATCAGGGCTGACCTGCAGGCTGCCCAGATAGCGATAATCAATAAAATCTTGAATCTGTACTTTTTTCATGCTTTCTCTCCCATCTATCGACTATTCTATCATAAGCTGTTGGACAATGACGGACAAATGACAAGAAGAAGTATGAAATTTTGAAAGTTCGAAAACGATCAGGCCGGAAAAAATAAAGGCTCTTTGGTTTGTTGGCAGATCCGGCTGTTTCGTCCATTTCATCTCGTGTTATAATAAATCTGTTCATATTCGGCAAAGGGGGGGAACCTGAAATGGATTTCTATTCCAACAATTATGATTTGCTGACAGGCAGCGAGCGGAGTTTGCTGCACTACATTTTGGATCATCCGCAGACAATTCAGAAGATGACATGCCGGAAGCTGGCGGATCAATGCGGCGTTTCCAAAACCGTGGTGATCAATATGTCGCAGAAGCTGGGCTTTGAAGGCTATAACGATCTGCGCTTTTTCCTGAAAAACCGCGCGAAAGAAACGGGGCCGGCAGCCAGTGTGGAAACGGTGGAGGCTGAAATCACCGGCAATGTGACAAAAACGATGCAGCTCAACAAACCGGAGAATATGCGGCAGGCTGCCCAGTCAATCGTGAACTCGCAATGTGTTTATGTGATCTCCCGCGGAACGTCCAAGGCGGTCGGTAATTATCTTGAGCACCTGCTGCTGACGCTCAATGTCAAATGCATCAATATCCCGGATTACAATCTGCTGAATATCATCGCCCGGCAGATGACGCATGAAGAAGTGCTGATCGCGATTTCGCTTTCCGGGAAAACACCGATCATTGTGGAAACGGCGAAGATCGTCAAAGCTTACGGCAACGCGCTGATCACGCTCACCGCCTTTTCCAACAGCCCGCTGGTACAATACGGCGATTTAGCCTTGTATTGTTCTTCCAGCACGACGGATACCAAGATCGATGATATCGTAACGCGGATCGGGATGTTCGCGGTCGTGGATTTGTTAGTTCATTATGTTCAGGTTGAGCAGCAGAAATCGCATAGAAGTGGGTTTTAAGATAGCAAAGGTCTAATTTTTAATTGGTTTAAGCGCGGAGATCTTCGCGTTTTTCTTTGTTTGTTTTTCAGGATGTAAGCTTTATCCCATGATTTGTGACTGCGGTCATTTTTGATGACCAGGGTAAAAAAGACTGTCGGAAATAACCGGTGATTTTATTGAAATCGCTTTCAATCTCCGGTAATTTAGTAAGCAGGGAGGAACTGCTATGAAAAAGTATAGTGAGCAGATTCAACGTTTCGGTCGATCACTGCTGCTGCCGATCGGGGTTATGGCGCCGGTGGGCTTACTGCTGGGCTTATCCGCGGCCTTTACCCAGTCGTACATGATCGATCTGCTGCCCTTTCTGGGCAATCCAACAGTCAAACTGATCTTTACCAGCATCCGTCAGATTTCTGATTTGATCTTCGGCAACATTCCGATTATGTTTGCGATGGGCGTCGCCTACGGCATGGCGAAACGCGATAAGGGAATCGCGGTCTTCTCGTCTGTCATGGCGTATCTGATTCTTTTGATTACGATGAAAATCTGGCTGTCAGCTTCAGGGCAGCTGATCACCGAAGGCAATATCGCTGTCGGCGGTCAGGCGATGGTCTTAGGCATGCAGACGTTAAACGTCAACGTTTTAGGCGGAATCATTGCCGGTCTGGTCGCTGCCTGGGCTTCCGATAAATTCTATAATCTGGAACTGCCGATCGCGTTTGCCTTCTTCTCCGGCAAGAAATCGGTTCCGTTAATCTCAATGGGCGTGACGATCGTCATCGGCTTGATTCTGCCGTTCTTCTGGCAATATTTTATCGCTTTCTGCAGCAGCTTGTCCGGCCTGCTTCTGCATAAGATTCTCGGGCCGGTGCTGTCAGGCTTTGTCAACCGGATGATGATTCCATTCGGTCTGCATCACGTCTGGAACGCGATGCTGCGCTTCACGGAAGCCGGCGGCACCTATGTGATCAATGGCCAGACCTATATCGGCTATCTTGATGCGATGAATGAAATCCTGTTTAACCTTGGACCGGAAAGCGAGTACTGGGCGCTGATGCCGGAGCTGACCCGCTTTGGCGCGCAGAATCAGATGGTCAGAACGATGTTCGTTTTCCCGGCGATCGGCTTAGCGATGTACAAGACCGCTTATCCGGAGAACAAAGCACTGGCGAAGTCCTTAATTCTGACCTCGGTTCTGACGGCGGCGCTGGGCAATGTGACCGAACCGCTGGAATTTACGTTCCTGTTCATCGCGCCGGCTTTGTATGTCATCTACGCGCTGATCGGAACCCTCGGCTCGTTAGCCCTCTACTTTATGGGAACGGCGGTCGGTTATATCCGCGGCACTGTGTTCGACTTCGTGATCTTCGGCGTCATGATGAAAAATTCCCACTGGATCAATATCGTGATCGTCGGCGTGATCAGCTTCTTCATCTATTATTTCCTGTTCAAATGGTGGATCGTCAAGTTTGACGTCAAGACGCCGGGACGGGAAGACGAACCTTCCGCGGATAACGTACTGATCCGGGAAAAGCGTTACGATGAAATCGCGAAGATTGTGATCGAGGCCCTGGGCGGTCCGTCCAATATCGGCACGGTGGACAACTGTATTACCCGCTTGCGGATTGACATCAACGACAACAAGAAGATCGATAAAGATCTGTTGAAAAAATCCGGGTGCGCTGGAATCTTCTTCCCGACAACCAAGCATATTCACATTGTTTTCGGACCGTTAGTTGAATTTGTCCGCAATGCGGTCGACGATGAATTGGGGCGGCACGCATGAAGAGAACACCACACACGATAACAATTTCCGGAGCCGGCAGCTGCCGGACTCCGGCCTTGATCGGGACGCTGATGCAGATGAAAGACCGTTTCCCGTTAAAGAAAGTCATCTTTTTTGATAAGGACCTGAATCGCTTCGGCAAAATTGAAGATTACTGCCGTTTGCTGCTGCATACCTTTTCCCCGGAAACCGAGGTTGTGGTGACCGGCGATATGGACGAGGCTTATTGTGCCTGCGACTTTGTTTTCTGCCAGATGCGGGTCGGTCAGAACACGATGCGTTCGTATGATGAAAAGATTCCGCTGAAATATGGTCTGGTCGGTCAGGAAACCTGCGGCCCGGGCGGTTTCGCCTACGGCATGCGTTCAATCGGTGGGATGAAGGAAATGGTCGACTGCGTCCGCAAGTATTCCAAAGATACCTGGATTCTGAATTACACCAATCCGGCGGCCATCGTCGGTCTGGCGCTGGACCGGTTATATCCTGACGATCATCGCCTGATCAATATGTGCGATCAGCCGTATTCGATGATGGTCAGCTTTGCCAAGATCCTCAACGTCGACGTTAAAACGCTGCGGGCCCGGTATTTCGGATTAAACCATTTCGGCTGGTTCACCGCGCTCTATGATACGGAAGGCCATGACTATTTTGATACGCTGCGCGATTACCTGATGAATCACGACTTTAAGCCTTACAATGCGGAACAGCGCACAAAATCCTGGCTGGATACCTATCTGCGCGTCAACAAGATGATGAACTGTGTTTCAGAATATATCCCGACGACGTATCTGCAATATTATTTCTACGCGGACGAGATCGTGAAGGAAAGTGATCCGCAGTTCACCCGCGCTGACGAAACGATCCTGACCCGGGAAAAAGAGGTCTGGGACGTCTGCGCGCTGGCCCGGGGCAAAACCGAGCTGGGCGAGATTCCGGTGCTGACTTCACCGGTATTCGGTTCAATGATGGTCGAGGTGGCAGAATCGATCGCCTATGACTTAAATCAGGAATTCATCGTGATGACGCGCAACACAGGACTGATTGACAACTTCCCGGCGGAAGCCGTGGTGGAAGTCGCCGGAACTCTGGGCAAAGACGGCGTGCGGGGAATTCCGTACGGCCCTGTGAAAACGTTCTATAAGGGTTTGATGGAGAATCAATACGCTTATGAAGAACTGACTTGCGAAGCCTGGATGGAAAAAGATTATACCAAGGCGCTGCAGGCGCTGACGCTGAACCGGACTGTCAATGATTTTGATAAAGCGAAGGCGGTGCTGGACGATCTCATGGAGGTTAATCAAGATTACTGGACATTGGAAAAGAGGGATTAAACGATGTATTTAAAATCAACAAGAATTTACTTTCCTCATCAGATCTGCCGCAGCGGTTATCTGGAAGTAGCGGGTGAGGTCATCCGGGGCTTCTCTGCGGAAGTGCCAGCCGGCGCCGAGGTGATTGATTATGGCGATCATCTGCTTATCCCAGGTTTTATCGATCAGCATATCCACGGCTGGGGCACCGGCAGCTTCAACAACGATAAATCCGTCCATTCAATACAGGAAATGAAAAAGAACCTGCCGTATGAAGGGGTGACGAGTTTCCTGGCGACCTCCGGCGCGGAACCGGTCGAGGACCTGGTCGAGGGCATCAAAAATGCCAGCTGGGTTGTCGATCATCAGAAAGACGACGGCGCGACGCTGCTGGGCGTTCATCTGGAAGGCCCGTTTATCAATAAGGAGTACAAGGGCATGCAGCGGGAAGATTGCTGCATGGATCCGGACATGGCGATCATGCGGCGGTTCATGGACGCTCAGTCCCACCCGCAGATCATCCGTCTGATGACGCTGGCGCCGGAGCTTCCGGGAGCGAAAGAGTTGATCCAGTTCTGCCATGCGCATCACATTCAGATCAATATCGGTCACAGCGCGGCAACCTTCGACTGCATCCGGGATCTGAAGGAATATGGCTTAGGCGGCGTAACCCACATGTTCAGCGGCATGCGCGGGCTGCATCACCGGGAGCCGGGCGTGGCCGGTGCGGCGTTGTACTTCGACGACCTGAACTGCGAATTCGCAAAACAGACCGGCATGACCGTGCGGCCGGAAGTGTTCGCGCTGACCTGGCGTTTGAAAAGCAAGGATAAAATTATCATGACGACGGACTGTGGCGGGATTGCGCTGACGAAGAAAGAAAAGTATCATTATATCCGGAAGCAGACGTTTATTCCCAACGGCGACGAACTGATTCTGCGCAATGACGACGGCAGCGAGGAACATGTCGATATTCATGATTACAAGGCGGTGCGGAATCTGGAGCTGAGCTATATCAAATCGATCCGCAATCTGATCGCCAACGTCCATCCGTCCGTTCATGAGATCATGAAGATCACGGCGGAAAATCCGGCGCGCTATATCGGTGTGGATGACCGCAAGGGGAGTCTGGAAGCAGGGAAAGACGCTGATATCCTCGTCGTCAACGATGCTTTTGAAATTCAGGCAACCTACTGTATGGGAAAATTGTATAAAAGTGAGGAGTGAAGTTGATGTTTAAGAATCTGTTCAAACCGAAACCGGTGGATTTCGCTGCGCCGTTCAAAGGGCGGATCATGACGCTGGACGAAGTGCCGGATCCGGTGTTCTCAAGTAAGTCGATGGGGGATGGGTTTGCGCTGGAAATGTTGGAGGGCAAGGTATTATCACCCGTGGCGGGCAAAATTGTCGCGGTCTTTCCGACCGGCCACGCGATCGGCATCAAGGCGGATGACCGCAATGAATATCTGATCCATCTGGGATTAGACACCGTGAATTTCAAAGGCGAAGGCTTTGCGGCGCATGTCGTTTTGGATCAGCGCGTAAATCCGGGTGATCCGTTGGTCGACGTTGACTTGGAATTCTTTAAAAAGCATAAGGTTTCCATGGTTTGTCCGATTCTTGTCGTCAATGCCAACAGCCGCAAAATCCGCCTGCTGAAAGAAGGCGTCGTGCAGTCGCAGGAAAAAGATTTTCTTGCGATCACGGCATGAACCGGGACGAAATGAACCTCGTATTGGAATCGGCCCGGAGCGCGATCGCCAGGCACCGGCTGGCCTTGATGAAGTATTGTGTGGTTACGGCTCTATTGTGCTCGCTGATCTCGCTGGCGGCTCAGCAGTTTAACGACAATCTGATTCCGCTGGGAACAACGCTGGTGATCAATCTGGTTTTTCTGTTCGGCTTGGATTGGGTGATGCTGAAAGCGCTGCGGAACGAACCGTATTCGTACCGTGATTTCAGTCAGTTCGCAAAATATTTCAAAGCCTTATTGCCGTTGTTTGGCATATATGCCGTGATTCTGGCCGCCGGCGTCTTCGCGCTTCAGGTGATGATTCATCTGGGCGCGGTACTTCTTGTCCTGCCGGCGCTGCTGGCATTAAGCGTGATCTTTCTTAACTGCATCAATCATCTGACGCTGTTTTCAATGATTGAAACGCATCAAAGCGCATGGCAGGCCCTGAAAGGCGGGACGAAGATGTTTTTTCAATCCAGAAAACTGATCTTGCACATCGTTTTAAAAACGATGGTGCTGATTCTGCTGGGAAGTCTGGCGGTGTACGCGCTCAATGTGTTTGTTTACGCTCCGCAGATCGACGCTGTGCTGAAAAGCGCGCCGGAAATCACGGAAGCTCTGATCGATCCTTATTTCTCAACGAATCTCAGTTATCTGATTCAAAGCGTTGGCATGCAGCTGGTTGTCAGTTATATCGCAATCGTGTCAGGAATGACCTATGGCGTCTATTATTTGAATCAAAGGAAGACGATAACGAGATAAAGGAATTTATTTGAAACGGTTCACGTTCAGCTAAGGCAGAAGATCAAGATTTCTGTAAAGGAGATCGAGATCTTCTTTTTTAACTTTCCACAGGAGGAGTTGTTGGAAAAAACTTCATCGCGGACTAGGAAAGTGCGGAAGAAATCATTATAATGGAAACAGGCATAAAAAAGAATGGGGGTAATCATTTGATCTTAATCCAAAAGGGAACCGTTCATGACGGTACAGGCCGGATTTTGGCTAAAACAGATATTTTGATCGACGCGGGCAAGATTATTCAGATCGGACAGAATCTGAAGGCGTCGGGGGCGCAGGTGATCGACGCGGAAGGAAAGTGCGTCATGCCGGGCTGGATCGATCCGTTAAGCGGCTGGGGCACAGCGGCCGGGCGCGGGCAGGCGCGCGACAACGATGAAACGAGCGATCCGCTGACGCCGCAGCTGGATGTCGTTTACGCGTTTGATCCCGACAGTATGATGTACCAGGAGCTGTGGGGCTACGGCATTACGGCGGCGGGCGTCGCTGCAAGCAATAACAATGTTCTCGGCGGCAGTGCGGCGGTGTTCAAGGCGTATGGCCGGACGACGGAAGCGATGTGCGTCAAGGCGAACGCCGCGATGAAGGGGTCGGTTGATGAGAAGGTAAAGCAGACCTATGGTCCGCGCAACAGCGCTCCGCTGACAAAAATGGGGATCTTTTCCGCCCTGCGCGAATTGATCGCGAAATGCGGTTCAGAGAAAGAAGAAGACCAGAAGGATCCGAAGGTTCAGGCGTTTAAGCCGGTGCTGGAAGGCAAGCTGCCGCTGATCTTAAGCTGCAACACAAAAGCGGAGGCCGACGCAGTCCTGAAATTGTTTGAAAACACGCCGGTCAAGCTGGTGCTGGCGAATATGTATCAGCTGGATGAAGGTCTGCTGGACAAGGACTGCGGTCTGATCCTGGGCGATCTGACCGATGGGTTTAATAAGTACAATGCGGCGGTGAACTATGCCGCGCTGTTTTCCCTGATTGAAGCAGGCAAGCCGGTGGCGTTAAGCGCGTTTGGCGACGCGGTTTCGCCAGGCCGGGAGATCCTGATGTGGAACGCGCACGGCCTGATGGCGCAGGCGCGGCGTTTAGGCGCGGATCTGTCCAGCGAGGATGTGCTGAAAATGCTGACAAGCGTTCCGGCGCAGCTGTTAGGCGTGGAGGATCGGATCGGGAGTCTGACTGAGGGCAAGGATGCCGACATTGTGATCTGGTCGGGAAATCCGCTGGAAACCTTCCGCGCCCTGCCGGAAATTGTCTTTATTTCCGGGGAAATAGTAAAGGGGGAACAAGCGTGATGAAACGATGGATCCGCGGAGCCAGAATCTTTACGATGGGGCCGCAGGGCACGCTGGAAAAAGGCGATATTTTAATTGAAAATGGCAAGATCGCGGCGATCGGCGAACAGCTGGACTGCGAAGACGCCGAGGTCATCGACGCGGCGGGACTGACTGCCATTCCGGGCATTGTCGACGCGCACAGTCATATCGGCGGCTTTGAGATCGCGACCGGAGCGCAGGACGTCAATGAAATGGTCAGGAACGTCACTGCCGAAGTTGAAGTGATCGACGGGATCGATCCGCTGTCGCCTTCCTTTAAGGAAGCGCTGGCTGCCGGGGTAACCTGCAGCGCGATCGCTCCGGGCAGCGGCAATGTGATCGGCGGTGTGGTCTGCGCGGTGAAAAGCGCGGGGCAGGGTACTGTCGAGTCGATGTGCGTGAACCGGCATGTGGCGCTGAAAGCGGCGATGGGCGGCAATCCGAAGGGCGTCTATGGCAAGCGCAATCAGATGCCGATGACGCGGATGGGCGTGGCCAGCGTGCTGCGCCAGTATTTCCGCGACGTTCAGGAATACATGAAGAAACAGGAAGAAGCGCAGAATGATCCGGCAAAAATGCCGAAATGGGATCCTGCGATGGAAAACGGAGCGAAGGTGCTGCGGCATGAAATGCCGGTTAAAATGCACTGCACGCAGTTTGATATGATCACCGTGATCGAACTGGCGAAGGAATTCAATTTTGAATTCACGCTCGATCATGCCTGGGGCGCTTCCGATTATATGGAACCGATCGTGGCCGCCGGCTGCCCGGTGATCTTCGGTCCGATTGCCGTGGCCAAAGGGTTCGGCGAGTCGATTAAAATCGATATCGACAGCGTGGTTGAAATGGACCGGCGCGGAGTACTGTGCGCGATTATGACGGATGGTCCGATCTATCATCCATGGCTGATCGTCGAACAGGCCGGCGAGGTTGTGCGCTATGGGGCGCCGGTCGAACGGGCGATCGCGATGCTGACGATCAATCCAGCGAAAATCATCGGCTGCGATCAGCGGATTGGTTCGCTGGAAGTGGGCAAGGACGCTGATATCGCGCTGTTTGACGGAACGCCGACGCTGGATCCGGCGGCCGTCGTGAAGACGACGCTGGTCAACGGCGAAGTGGTGTACCAAAGCAAGGGCTGTTAAGCCCTTTTCTTATGAGGTGAGGAAAATGAGCGGAAAACAAAAAGTCGCGGCCGTGCGCTGCGCTGGTTATGATCAAGCTCTTATCGGAAAGAAGCTGGATTTGTTAATGACGGCCATCGGCGCGGATACGCTGATTCAGCCAGGCATGAGCGTGTTGATCAAACCGAATCTGTTGTCGGCGAAAACGCCGGAGGAATTCACGACGACCCATCCGGAGGTCCTGCGCGCAGTCATTCGCTATGTTCATCAACGTGGCGGAAGCGTGACGCTGGCCGACAGTCCGGCCGGGCGGTTTACGCCGGATTCCATCCAGCGGGTGTATCAGAAAACAGGACTGCGGGCGCTGGCTCAGGAAGAAGGTTGCCGGCTGAATGAAAATCTTAGCAGCGTCGACAGCGGACTGCGCACCGGCAGCGAACCGGTGCCGGTTCTGGAATGCGTGGCGCAAGCCGATTTGATCATTGACTGCTGCAAGTTTAAGAGTCACAGCTATACGGTCGCCAGCGGCGCAGTAAAGAATATGTTCGGCGTCATTCCGGGCTTGGTGAAAGCTCAGATGCACGCCCGCTTTCCTCAGCGAGAATCGTTCTGCCGGTTTCTGTGTCAATGTTGCGCGCATGTCAAACCGCAGCTCTGCATCATGGACGCGGTGGAAGGCATGCAGGGCAATGGCCCCAGCGGCGGCGACCGGTATGACGGGCAGCGGCTGTTAGCGGCGCTGGATCCATTTGCGCTGGACTACGGCGCATTAAGCCTGCTGGGGATTGATCCGGATCAGACGCCGATCCATCGGGAAGCGGTGAAGCTGGGACTGGTCGATCCCGAAGCGATCGAACTGATCGCTCCTGAAGAAGCGTGGGAGTCGTTGATCCGTCATGATTTCCGGCTGCCGGAAACGATGAAGGGACTGATCCAGCTGATCCCCTCGCCGCTTGCCGCGCTGCGGAGGCATTTCGCACCCTATCCCAAGCCGGATACCGCGCGTTGTCTGGGGTGCGGGGAATGTGTGCGGGATTGTCCGGTTCAGGCGATTACGCTGATCGATCACAAGGCAGTTGTCAACCGCCGCCAATGTATTCGCTGTTACTGCTGCCAGGAGGTCTGCCCGGCGCACGTTGTTCAATTAAAGCGGTAAAACCTTACAAAAATCTTAATTGTCAGTGAAAAACGCGAGCCGGGTTTGAAAAAAAGGTATAATAAGACCAGCGAATGGGAGAGAAGTTATGAATCAGAAACAAACGATGAAAAATCTGATGCGCACGGTAATCGCTCTGTTGATCTTGCTGGGGACTTTATTGATGGTGCTGGCCGTGATTACGCTGCAGAAACCTAAAAACGGAGAGGTGCAGGTCGCGGTGACCCCGCCGGTGGCGACCCCGCAGCCGACGCCGGTTGTGGAGAAAGCCGAGCTGATTATGGCGGGCGACGCGCTGCTTCACGGGGCGGTTTATACCGATGCCAAGACGGCCGAGGGCAATTACGATTTTACCGAGATGATGAGCACGCTGAACCGCGTTCTGGATCATTATGATTTGAAGTATTATAATCAGGAAACGATTCTAGGCGGCACGGAATTGGGCTTGTCGACGTATCCTTGCTTTAACTCGCCGCAGGAGTTCGGTGATACAATGATGGATCTGGGGTTTAACCTTGTTTCTCTGGCGAACAATCACACGCTCGACCGGGGCGAACAGGCGATCCTGAATTCACTGGACTACTGGTCAAACCAAAATGCGCTGACCGCCGGATCGTACAGCTCGTTTGACGACCGGGAGGAGCTGCGGGTCCGCGAGATCAACGGAATCCGGTATACGCTGTTGTCCTATACCTATGGGACTAACGGAATTCCGGTGCCGGAAGGCAAGGAATATCTGGTCAATGTCTATACGGATGAAATGTTGGCGGAAGACATCGCCAAGGCCCGCGGGGAAGTCGACGTGCTGATGGTCGCGATGCACTGGGGCGAGGAATACACGCATGAGCCGACTGCGGAACAGCGGCGTTTAGCGCAGCTGTTGGCGGACCTGGGCGTCGATATCATCATCGGCAGTCATCCGCATGTCGTTCAGCCGATCGAATGGATCGACGATACACTCTGTATCTATTCGTTGGGAAATCTGATTTCCGCTCAGGATGGAACGTTTAAACGGGTAGGCTTGTTAGCGGGCGTGACGATCACGAAAACGACCTTCGAGGGTCAGAGTCATATCCAGCTGAGTGCGCCGCGGGCAGATCTTGTCTATACGCAATACACTCCGGGATATCATCATTTTAAGCTGAAATTCTTTGATGAAATTGAAGAAAGCGAGCTGAAAGACGTATGGGGCGTTTATGATCAATATGGCAAGATTGTGACCGACGGCGGCGCGGTAAGCCAACTGGGCGGATTGTAATCTGCGTGACAGGCGGAAAACGTCAGCGCTGAAAGAAGCGTGAAGATTCCAAACCAGGACAGATCTTTCAAGGTAAATTGAGAGATCTGTTTTTCGATGATTGAAAATGAGCAGTGCGGCGTTCGCTGCGCAAGGGGGGAGTTTTATGAATCTATTTTCAAGGATCGGCTTATGGTTGGCGGGAAGTGCGTTCCTCGTATTTCTTTGCGCCGGGTTTGTTTCTAGGATGAATTTCAAGCTGAAAAGAGTGAGCCTACTGCTGGGGACGGGAGCTTGGTTATTCTTTGTTTTCTCGGTGACGCTCAATGGGCCGTATTCAGCAGAGCGGTTCCGTAACTGGAATCTGATCCCTTTTCAAGGAATTGGTGAGATTGCCGGAGCTTTCAAAGCGGGAAAGTGAACGGATTTTACCTTACACTTATGATAAAGCAAGAACTCGCGAATATTCTGATGTTCATGCCCGGCGGGTTTTTAATTGCCGCGGCTTTTCCTCAGTTTGGGAATTGGAGAAAAATTCTTATCTTCGGCGCAGGATGCTCGCTCACGATTGAGGTCATCCAGTTCCTGATTGGGCGGATCGCGGATGTTGACGATGTGCTGATGAACAGTTTCGGCGCGGTTTTAGGATTTGGTTTGTTTCAATTCAGCGGATTGGGATTCAGAAAGATTAGAAGCTTTTTTGCGCAGAAAGAAACAAATGAATAAGTTCCTGAGTTAATCATTCTGATTTAGCTGGTTTTAAGATCCTTTCCAGCAACTTGGATTAAATCTTGAAAATGGTTACAAATAATTTTGCGATTTTGTCGAAAAAAAGTGAATTTTCATGAAAAAGAGGAAGGCTTTTTT
>ERZ1106981.441-NODE-441-length-31487-cov-51.222130_pt1 | contig 31487 bp, 32 predicted proteins | sample MGYA00403692_ERZ1106981 | MGnify/ENA primary metagenome ERZ1106981 (study PRJEB35170, sample SAMEA104062431) | human gut metagenome | biome: human gut; feature: human-associated habitat; material: faeces | place: Denmark | collected 2012-06-22 ... | reverse complement strand
ACAACCGCGCAACGGACTTTCACCGTCTAGTTATCACCCATGTCGGGTGTACGCAGAAAAAACCTGCCGAGGGGAGCGGCAGGTTTTTCCGGAAGGCAGGAGGGGAAGCCTGTCTTCCAACTTATTATTGTTAAGAGGGGAAAATATTTTATGAAAAGGGAACTTATTGATTGATACTTTCTCAGCTGATTTCTGTCTTAGATTCCTCCTTCCTTGTATGCTTGTATTATAGGCAAACATTATGGGATCATGATCAAAAACACGTGAAGGTTCCGTGAACTTCCTGAAGACTTTCTTAAGACCCCTGGTTTTGTTCTCCACGGACAAGCTTCAGTCAAAAAGAAAACAGAAGCAAGCTTCCGTTTTCCTGGTTGGTTATCAGATTTTAAAGACTTAATAGACGGTGAAACCGCCGTCGGCGACGACGATCGAACCGGTGATGTGACGCGCTTCGTCCGAGGCGAAATACAGAATTGTCGACGCCTGTTCTTCTGAAGTCGCGTTGCGGCCCTGCAGCGTCTGAGTCTTGCCGGCGATCATGGAATTCTTCATGAATTCGGAAGGGTCGATGCCCTGCGCCTTCAATTCGGCGATCTTGGCATAGATCTTTTCCTTGGCCGCTTCGGTCAGCGGCGTATCGGTGCCAGCCGGGCAGACCGCGTTGCAGATGATGTTGTTTTTAGCATAGTCCATCGCAGTGGATTTCGTCAGGCCAACGACGCCGTGCTTGCTTGCGACATAAGCCGAGCCGGCCGGCGTGGCGCGAATCCCTGCGACAGAAGCCGTGTTGACGATCGCTCCGCCGTTTTCATTTTTCAACATATATTTGATTTCTTCTCGGATGCAGTAGAACATCGCGTTCAGATTGGCGTTGACGACACCGAACCAGTCATCGTCCGTCAGATCTTCGATCTTCTTGGAATCGCCGACGATGCCCGCGTTGTTGATCGCGATATCCAGTCGTCCGTAAATTTCAATCGTCTTGGCATACAGATTAATAATGTCCTCTTTTTGGGTGACGTCGCATTGGATGAATGTGGCCTCGCCGCCCGCCTCGCGGATTTCCTTTTCAATCGCTTGACCGCGCGCCTGATTCCGTCCTGCGATGACCACCTTCGCGCCTTCCGCGCCCGCTCTTAAACATACAGCTTTGCCGATACCCGAGGTTCCTCCGGTCACGACCATGACCTTTCCGGCAAACCGATCCTGAATGATCATAATTTATTCCTCCCTTTTGATTATATTCATTATACCTCGGCGGGATTTGAAAGGCTATGGTTTTGTTACTTTTTTCACATTTTAAGCAGGCGGCGCTTTATTCGTTTCTGAAAAGTCAGGCTCTGCCCTCAAGACCCTCAGGCCGTTTTCGCCTCCGCGGCCGGGGACAATCGCCGCAGCTGACCGTTCTCCAGCAGCACCCGTTCGTCACTGAACTGCGATACCGTTTCGGAATGGGTGACCACGATTACGGTCTTGCCGAATTCTTCCGCCAGCTGACGGAAAATCCGGATGATTTCCTGTTCGGTTGCCGTATCAAGATTTCCGGTTGGTTCATCCGCAAAGATCAGATCGACGTTGGCCGCCAGCGCCCGGGCGATCGCAATCCGCTGCTGCTCGCCGCCGGACAGCTTGGAAATCGGCCGTTCCGCTTTGGAGCGCACAATGCCCACTTTTTCCAGCAGCGCGTAAGCAATTTCCCTGCGGTTCTTCGGCACGGCATTGTCTGTCTCCGTCATCGCCAACTCGACGTTTTCAATGCCGGTCAGATAATTGATCAGATTGTATTGCTGAAAAACGATGCCGATCTGATTGCGGCGGTAATGGTACAGCCGGTTGGCTGTGATCTGTTCGCCATTGTACCAGACCTCGCCGCTTTCGGCGCTGTCCAGGCCCGCCAGGATCGAAAGCAAGGTCGTCTTCCCGCTGCCGGAGGGGCCGAGAATCGTATAAAACCGGCCGTCCTCAAACGTGTAGGAACAATCCTGCAGGATGCTGCGGCGATTTGCGCCGTCGGTGTAGCCATAATTTAAATTTACTAATTTTAACATGCGGTTGTCCTTTCTAATTCTGACTCATCAGAATCTTTTTCGGGTTGAAGCGAAGAACCATCATCGACGGTATCAAGGTACTGATGAAGACCACGCCGACGCCCAGAATAAAGATCTGAATCAGAATGCCCGCATCCACGCCGGCGTGATAGCTGGCTGTCACTTCCTCCTGGCTGACTTCGTTAAACAAGGATTCCGAGGAGGAATACACGAAGCCGCCCGATTCACTCGTCTGGTTTTCCTGCACCTGCATCGCCAGCGCTTTTTCCCCGACGCTCCCGGCAATCATTGAACCGCTCACCGACGCCAGCACAAAGCCGATCATCGCCGTGATCAACAGCTCGGTAAACAGCTGACCGACAATCTTCACCTTGGATACGCCGATTGAAAGCAGGACGCCGATTTCCGTTTCCCGTGTCTTCAGGGTCAGCGCGCTGACCAGGGTGATGATGACAATGGCGTTGATCAGGACCACCGCTACGATCAGATCGGAGAACACCGTCAGGGTGTCAAGCGGCTTCGACAAACGCTGGTACATCTCGTCGTTGGCATCCATGATCAGATATTCGTCAAGATTCTGATTATACTGATCGCGGAAGGCATCGACTTCCAGCGGATCGTTGAGTACAAAAACTACGCTGGACGGATCATAATCCTCAGGCTTGGCTTCCATCACCTTGGGATTAGCCTGATGGAATAACGTCATCAACGCAAGATCACGCTGAGCATAAAGCGGCAGCGGCACCAGCACCTGATTTGCCGGATGAGAATATTCGCTGGCCCATTGCAGCTCCTCGCTGCTCAGTTCTTCCGCACTGTCAAGAATTCCAACAATTTCCAGATCGAGAACGTTATCGTTCTGTGTATCCGCGATCGCGTTCATTTCCTCGTCGGAATACAGCTTGATCTTAATGAAATCGCCGACCGACAGATTATTCGCTTCCGCCAGCCGCTTGTCGATAACGGCGACCGGACTGCCGTTCTCAATTTCTTCCTGCGTGATCATCCGGCCCTGGGCAAGGCTCCACGTGCCGTCCGCCAGCTTATTCAGCTGCGGAGAAAGCAGCCCCAGCAGTGTCAGATTCGGCTTCTGTTCAGTCTTCTGGCCGCTGCCGGACAGCGTTTCCGACACGACGATAGAACTGGAAAACATTCCGCCGTCATCCTCATCCTCCTCTTTCTGAGGCCGCTGAATCTCCACTGGCGCAAAACCATCCGCATATCCCATCGTGGAACGTGTCCAATCTGCGGATTTCACGCGGGAATCGGCTAACATTTTCTTAACCAGCTCCGGATCCGGTTTGGGATACGCGAATGTCTTGCGTTCTTCCTGATCCAGGCTCATATACTTTTCATACCAGGCGTCAAAGTCCATCGTAAACTCAACGACCGGATTCATTTTGCGGCGAGTTTCCGTCTTGGCCTCCGCTGCGGCCGAACTGATTGAAAATCCAACGACGACAAAGTTGGCGATCAGAAAAAACGTTAAAGTCAGAAGCAAGGATTTCGTCTTGCTTCGGGTTAAGTGCCGAAAGGCACGCTGAATGAAATTCATAGTCTGTTTCCTTTCCAGGGGCGCAAGGAAAACAACTTTCCTTCAAAAGCCCGTTTATTTAAATTTGTATTCATTATCGAATCATCGACGTCCGTCTTAAAATTTCCTTCCGGCCGCTGGCCGGATCGGACTGATTCACACAGTTCTCCGCTTTGAGTCAGACTGGAAACTGAATCTGGATCTGAAATTCACCCTCCTGCCAGACTGCCTGAATCGTTCCGCCCAGGCGGGTAACGATTTCCTGCGTGATCGCCAGTCCCAGACCGCTGCCGCCCAATCTGCGGCTGCGTGAAGCGTCCAGCCGGTAAAACGGCTGAAACAGCTGGGAGCACTGGCTTTCGCTGATCGGCTCAGACGGATTGGCAATCACGATCTGAAGCTGTTTTTCGGTTTTGTTTAAATCAATCCGGATCGCACTGTGTTCCGGCGTGTATTTCACGGCGTTTTCCACACAGTTATACAGGCATCGGAGCAGCAGTGTCGGATCGGTATCCAGACAAGGGTAAATCTCAGCCAGCTCGACGGTCAGCTGTTTCTGTTGAATCCGCGGATCCAGTTCCTCAATAATCGTGCATAAGCAGTCGTGGACAGAACAGCGCTGACGCTGTTCAATCTCCTGCGCGCTGTTGAGCTGAAGCAGGTTTTCCGCCAGCTGGTTCAGGCGGCGGATATTGCGCTGGGTGACTTCCAGAACCTCGGCCGCTTCCTCGACGGTGTATTCCTCATCCTGACGCAGGGAATCCAGATTGACCTGAATCGAGGCCAGCGGTGTTTTCAGCTCATGCGCGGCATCGGCGGTAAACCGTTTCTGCCGCTCGAAAGCTTCGTCCAGCCGGCCGATCATCTGGTTGAGCGAATGGCTCAGTTCCGCCACCTCCCGGATCCCATCTTCTTCTAAGCGGACCGACAGCTTGCCTTCGTCCAGCGCGCCGATGGAAGTTGACAGCTGCCGCAGCGGACGCGTCAGGCGGGAAACAGTCAGATAGATGCCCAAGGTTCCCAACAGAAGGATCGCCACCATTAACCCGACGACCTGAACTTGGATCTGGTCGTTGGCCGCGGTCGTGATCGCCACCATGCTTTGTTCCACCTGTTCCGGAACTTTTCCATCTTCAAGCTCGGCGAGTTTGGAATTAATGATAATCTGATCCACTTCGATTTTCTCCATGTCAGCATCACTCATGGATTCCGGATCCAGCGTTTGGGCCGGCAGCACGCTGTACGCGTCTTTAAACGAAACGGCGTAATCCGTAATCACCATCGTGGCCTGCTCGGCCACGCCGACCAATCCGCGTGAACTGAACAGCACTGAGGAAACGGTAAGCAAAACACAGGCCGCCGTCAGAATCGCTGTGCATAACAGCGTAATTTTCACCTGAAGACTAAGCTTTTTCATTCGGATTCTCCTTCAGGCAATAGCCCAGCCCGCGCTGACATTCAATCCAGTCTTCACCGCTAGCCGCTGCCAGCTTGCGGCGCAGCGAGGACAAATGTACTTTAAACGCGTTGGAGAACAGATCTTCGTCCTCGCCCCACACCTGGCTGATAATCGTTTCCGCACTCAGCCGCTTGCCTTCGTGCAGCGCCAGCGTTTCCAGAATCTGCGTTTCCTTGGCCGTCAGCTTCAGCCGCTGATCCCGCACATAGACCTGATGGCTGCCGGTGTCGATCCGCAGCGAACCGCGGCAGACGACAACATCCTGGCGTATGAAACGTCGTCCGGTCAGATTGCGGATGCGCGCGAGCAGCTCTTCAAAGTGAAACGGTTTGACCAGGTAATCATCCGCCCCCAGGTCAAGCCCCTTCACTTTATCCCCCACCGAACCGCGGGCCGATAAGATGAGAACTTTCTGCTGCGGCTTCTCCGCGCGCAGCCGTCGAAGCAGATCTAATCCGTCCAGCCCCGGCAAATTTAAGTCGAGCAGAACGCAGCCGTAATCCTCGGCTAACGCCAAAGCCAGGCCGTCGCGGCCCTCACCGATCCATTCGACCTCATAGCCGTTTTTCCGCAGCCCGCGCTTCAGGCCCATCGCCAGATCTTCTTCGTCTTCCACAATCAAGAGTTTCATGCGTTTCTCCTTTCTATCCCCGGACATCTACGATTATAAACGCCCGCGGGTTAAGCTAAAGTTAAGAAAAGAGCCGGGCGGCCCGACGCTATCCTTTTTTCCGTTTTAATAAAATGATCGTCAGGCTGACGACGGCGGCGCTCAATCCGATCACATAGAGATAGCCATAGCGCCATTTCAATTCCGGCATCGCTGTAAAATTCATACCATACCAGCCGGCGATCAGCGACAGCGGCAGGCAGATCGTCGTGACCAGCGACAGCGTCTTCATCGACTTGTTCAGCTGATAGTCCAGCTGGGCCTGATAAGATTGCTGCGCCTGAGTCAGACGGTCGCGCAGCAGCTGCACATTGTCGCGGTAACGGAGCATTCTCTCATTCAACAGTGTGAAGCTGCGCAGCTCGTCCTCAGCGAACAAATCGTTGCTGTTTTCTTCCAGATGCTCGTTGATGTTGATCAGCTGCTCATAATAGCGGTTCAGTGTCAGCAGCTCCTTGCCCAGCTGCAGGGTCTGCTGCCGGAAGTGCGGCGCTCGGGCGTCGAACACTTCTTTCTCCAGCGCATCAATCTGCATTTCCAGATCTTCATGAATATCCGGATCCTGAATTAAAATCTCCCGAAAAAAGCCGGCGACCAGCCGCGGCAGCGTCGCTTTCTCCGGCCGCAGCGTCTGCAGCATCCGCTGAACCGCTTCGCCGGTGCTGTCGTCTTCGTCGTACAGATCGACGACCAGGAAGCAGTTTTTCAGGATCAACAGTCCAATCCGATCGCGCTGTCCCAGGATCCGGCCAGGATTGATGAGATGCAGTACGCACCAGAAGGCTTCCTCACTGACGCTCACCGCGTTGCGCATCAAGGACTCGCGTTCCTCAGGAACCGTCAGATGCAGCCCGGCTTCCGCAGCCAGCGCATGCAGCTGATCCTCACTGATAAAGCCGACGGTCAGATGGCCGCAAGGATAGCTCAATTTTTCAATCGGCCGGTAGGTTTCTGCAATTTCAACAATCATATCAAATTTCACTCCTTTGGCCGCCGGTGAATTCCGTCATCGCCGGCCGTTCGCCTTCATTATACAACAGAAAACAGCCTGGAACGATCACGCATTCGTTGAACCGAGCCTCTCACGTCGCAACGTAATTTTCTTGATCCTGGGCCTCGCGTAAATAAAAAGATTTTCCCGCCTGGTAATTTAGAGAACCGACCTGTGGAAAAATCTTATCGTTTTATCTTATTTCCGTTTCAATGTTTATTGGAATGCGCAGACCGCGTTTTTCGCCCAGCCGGAATCCTTGAGAAGCGCCCGGCCGACGCCGATCAGATCTGCCTTCCCGCTTTGTAAGAGCGCTTCCGCAGCCGCAGCTTCCGTGATTCCGCCCGTCAGCAGCACAGGAATAGAAACTGCTTGTTTCACCGCGGCGGAAAAATCCTGGAAATAGCCTTGTTCGCTGTGACCTGGACGAACATAGCCGCCTAAGCCGCCGGTGATGTCGATCAGATCGACGCCAGCCTTTTCAAACTGAACGCACGCGGACACCGCGTCTTCCATCGTACTGCCGTTTGCGAGACCCTCACATGCGCCTAACCGCAGCGCCAGCGGATACTCCGCACCCACTTGACTGCGGATCGCTTCGATAATCTGGCAATGCAGGCGAATCCGGTTTTCCAGCGCCCCGCCGTATTCGTCCGTCCGATGATTCGTCCGCGGCGAGTAAAACTGGTTGAGCAGATAGCCGTGGGCGGAATGGATTTCCACGCCGTCAAAGCCGGCGGCCTGAGCCCGGCGGGCAGCTTCCTTGAAATCCGCGATCACCTTCTCAAGATCCTGCGCTGTCATGGCCTTGGGCAGGCGGTTGTCCTTCGCCTTGGGATGCTTCAGGGCGCTGGGCGCTAACGGGACATAGCCGGTGACTTCTTCTTTCGCCGCGCTTCCGGCATGATTAAGCTGAGCGAATACGGGTGAACCGTTGGCGTGAATCGCCGCTGTCAATTCACGCAGTCCCGCCAGATCCTCATCGCTGGAAATCGACGTCTGGTTTGCACTGGCCTGCCCTTCCGCTGAAATAAAGCTGTGTTCCATGATGATCAAGCCCAGTGCGCCGCCGTCGGATTTCTCCTGATAGTAGCGAATCAAGTCCGGCGTAACCTTGCCGTTTTCCGCCTTGGACGTTGCCATCGGCGGCATGACCAGCCGGTTTTTAAATATTAAGTTTCCTACCTGAACAGGTGAAGTCAATAATTTCATGGATGTGTCCTCCTCTTGACATTGTAATTCAGTTATATCATAATTCTTCCAAATCAGTAAGTACGCACAAAAAAGTGAGAACCTATCTAAAAGGAGAGTATGATGAAAACACAAGAGAACGTGAAGCCCGTCGACATCCGGCCGTTTGCCTACGCCATCTCGTTGATCGACGGAAAATGGAAGATGCACATCCTGTTCTGGCTATGGAAACAAGACACGCTGCGTTACAGCGAGCTGTAGCGTTCACTCGGCAACGTAACGCATAAAATGTTAAGTTCCCAGCTGAAAGAACTGGAAGCCGACGGACTGGTGCTGCGCCGGGAATATCCGCAGGTGCCGCCGAAGGTGGAATACAGTCTGACGGAGAAAGGCAAATCGATGATGCCGATTCTCAGTGAGCTGTGCCGGTGGGGAAACCAGAATGTCCCGGACGGATGGGAACAGAACTGACGTTTCTTATTCCTGAAGTGCAAACAATATAAGAGAAATCCGCCTTGTCATCACATCAGAATACCCACTTGCGGGTATCGCCGATAAGTTCTTCATTCAGCGATCTTTGATTCACTTTAGATTTAGCTCTGCCAGCTGCTACTCCTTCTGACTGATAATGAACTATTTTCCCCTTCTGCTGGAGCCTTGCCGCTCAATCACGCCACGCTTTTGCAAATCGGCCATCAGCCGCTTAACGGTTATGATGGAGACCTGCATTTTTTCTTTCAGCTCAGCTTGCGCGATAAACAGATTCTCAAGGATTAGATTCAGAACTTGGATATCATTTTCTAACAGATATCATTGGTATCAGTTTTGGTATCATCGGTATGAGAACCTTCTTTTTCAGAACGCTGCTGAAACATATTCACCCGGAAATCCCCGTCAAGATCAATAAAATCAGGTCCTGGCAATCCATACTCGCTGCGCTCATGGAGAATCCGGGGAGCCCCATTTTTCAATGATCTTCATGTAAGCAAAGGCGCAGGCAAGGGCTCGGTTTCACGACTTGGAATGGTCTTTCTTCAATCTCCGCAGATCTCATTCAAATTATAAAACGAATTCTTTTCCTTGCTGAAACACATAAAAAAACGGAAGAAACGACCTCAGTCCCTGTTCCTTCCTACTCTATGAGCCTATTTATCATATCTTGAAAAATCAAATTTGTAAATACCCTTGCGATCAACTTTAACCTGAAGAGAAAACCATCCTGTTTTCCAATTCTAAAAAATATTCATTTTTGGAAAATAGATTCGTTAAATGTGTTGACCGTCGATCCATCTTTGAGCCATAGACCTTTCAATAAAATTGCTTTATTTCTTTTTAATAACGCGCTCATGTCTGCGCTTTCTTGAACACGAATGCGTTTAAGCTCCTCGATAAACCTGAATTGATTATTCATGTCCGAATAGTTCCGCTATCCAGGATTTTGGTTTCACCGGGCGTCCGCAGCTGAACGCATCAAAGCTGCCATGGATCAGGCTGCCTTTGCCGTCCCCCTGCGTGATCACCACGGTGTTATTCTGATATTCCGCACGGATGTCCTCGTTCACTTCAAATCGTTTGATATTCTGAGCGACGATTACCGGGCGGGACTCTGCGTCCACACCATCAGTTAATTCGGAGTACACCGCATAGATCTGATTTTTCAGGCCGGCTTCTTCATGAACACGGGAATCCGCCTGAATCTGAAATCGGACTTCTTCCGTTTCCCCGACGATCGTACATAGGGAACAGAACAAACATAGACTCATCATTACCATCAGCTTCTTCATAAAAAACCCGTCCTTCCTGTTGCTTTCAGGATGGACGGGTTTTCCATTTTTATACCAAGATCTTGCACAGAACAAGCTTACAGATTGAAGTAGACGAACAACATCCGGTCCTTGCCATTGATGTCCTTGACCACCTCGGCGCGCACATCGCCGAAGGTTTTTCTGACCTCCGCCAACAGTGCCGCCTTCTGATTCCAGCCAATTTCAAACGCCATCATCGCTTTGTCCTTCAGCACCTGCGGCGCAGCCGCAAAGACCTGACGGTAAAACTTCAAGCCATCTTCGCCGCCAAACAGCGCGACGTGCGGTTCATAATCCTTAACCGAAGCTTCCAGCGTTTCCTCCTGCGGAATGTACGGCGGATTGCAGATCAGAAGATCAACCTTCATTCCGGCGTCAATCACCGGCTGTGCCATATCGCCGACCAGAAACTTTACGTCAACGCCTAAGCTCGCAGCATTCGCTTTCGCCACTTCTACTGCTTCCGCGCTGATATCGGTAGCGCTCATGCGGATTTTGGGTTCTTCCTTGGCCAGCGACAACGCAATCGCACCGCTGCCGGTTCCGATATCCACCGCGTCGATTGTTTTTGCCTCTGCGAAATATTCATCCAGATCCGCCAGGATATTCGCGACCAGCTCTTCCGTTTCCGGACGGGGGATCAGGACATTTTCATTAACCTGAAACCGATAGCCGTAAAACCAGGAGTAACCTAAAACATACTGCATCGGCTCCTGTTTCAGAATCCGTTTCATTCCCGCCTGATATTGTTCAACCAGCTCCGCCGGCGCTTCGTCCTCATAATGCAGGTACAGATCGTAGCTTTCTTTCTGACTGAGCTCCAACAGAAATACCTGCGCGGTTTCCTGCGGAATCTGCGCCTGTTCCAATAATGGCAGCGCTTCGTGAATCAGCTCGCGGAAACTAGGCATTATTTTCGCCTGCCAGCTTCTGCCGCTGTTCTTCCGCCAGCAGCGCCGCAATCACGTCGTCCAGCTTGCCTTCCATAATCCGGTCCAGCTGGTTGATCGTAAAGCCGATCCGGTGATCGGTCACACGGTTCTGCGGATAGTTGTATGTCCGGATCTTTTCCGAACGGTCGCCCGTTCCGATTTTCGCCCGCCGGACCGCGCCTTCTTCTTCCTCTTTCTGACGCGTGAGTTCTTCGTAGACCCGCGCGCGGATTAAGCGCAGCGCGGTTTCACGGTTTTCATGCTGGGAACGGCCTTCCTGACAGTTGACTGTAATTCCGGTCGGCACATGCACGATCCGGACCGCGGAATCAGTCTTGTTGATATGCTGCCCGCCGGCGCCGGAAGCCCGGTGTGTTTCAAAGGTCAGATCCGCCGGATCGATTTCGATATCCGCTTCCTCCGCATCCGGCAGCACCAGGACGGTCGCTGTCGACGTATGAATCCGCCCCTGGGTCTCCGTCTTCGGCACCCGCTGTACGCGGTGCGCGCCGGATTCAAATTTCAGCTGACGATACACCTCGCCGCCCTTGACCAGAAATGAAATCATCGAGAAGCCGCCAGCTTCCGATTCGCTCATTTCCAGCACCTGGATTTTCCAGCCCTGCGTTTCCGCATACCGCACATACATCCGGTACAGATCCCCGGCGAAAATATTCCCTTCATCGCCTCCGGCTGCGCCGCGGATTTCCACGATGCAGTCGTGATCGTCGTTCGGATCCTTCGGGATCAGCAGCACTTCGATCTTCGCAATCAGCGCTTCTTTCTTGGGAAGCAGTTCCTCCAGCTCCATCTGCGCCATTTCCTTCAGCTCCGGATCATGTTCCTTCGCCATTTCCTCCGCCTGCTCGATATGCGAATTCAGACTCTTTAATTCCTCGTAAGCCTCCACGGATTGTTTCAGCGAGGCCTGTTCCTTGCCCAGCTTCGCCAGCCGTTTCGGATCGGAAACAATTTCCGGAGACATCATTTCCTCGTTGATTTCATTGTAACGTTCTTCAATCGACTGAAGCCGTTTCATCATTGCATCCATTATTTACCCTCCTTATGCAGTTTTTACTTCCTGCGTTAAATCAATCAGCCACGCGCCCTTAAAGTAACGCTTTAAGCCGATGACCATGCGTACCAGCTGTTCCACCTGAATGATCAGGAAGACCAGCGCAATGCTTGTGAAATGCAGACCTTCAACGAGAATGAAGGCCAGCGGCAGACCGACGATCCACATGATTCCCGCATCCAGAAACGCCAGGAATTTGGAATCCCCGCCGGCCCGCAGCGCCGAGAACACCAGCACGTTGAACATCCGCAGCGAGATCCGGATCGAGAAAATCCGGACGATCAGCACCGCTTCCTGAATCACGTTCGCATTCTGCAAGCCGAACAGATCGACCATCGGGTGGGCGAAGCCCAGAATCAACAGCGACGACACGGCCGACAAGACGACGGCCAGCGCCACAAACCAGTTTCCCTGCCGTTTTGCCAGCTCCAGATCACCCTGACCTAACGAAGCGCCCAGAATCGCGCCGTTGGCGCTGTTTAAGCCCTGGACGATGAAGAAGAACATGTTGGAGATCTGGTTGCCGACATAGTAAGCGTCCATCGCTTCGGTGCCCAAGCGCCCGAAGGCGCGGATATATAAAGTATTGCCGAAACCGAAAAATAATTCATTCAGCACTAACGGATACGCCCGGCGTAAGATCGGCTGGACAAAGTCCGGGCTGAGCGCGAACATTTCCCGCGGCGTTCCGATGAACGACTGTTTCGATTTATAAGCGTAGACGATGTGAATCACCAGACCCGTCGTCTGCGCGATCAGCGTCGCCAGCGCCGCCCCCTGCACCCCCATCTGCGGAAATCCGAAGTGGCCGAAGATCAGGCAGTAGTTAAGGACGATATTCACCGCCATGCTGACAAGACCGATCAACATCGGCACATGCGTTTTCTGTATGCAGCGGTAGGCGAATGAGAACATCGTGATCAGCGCCCCGGGCAGATAAGAGATCATCGCGATCATCAGATACTGCAGCGCGGATTCGATGACCGTCGGATCCGGAATGTAAAAGCGCATCAGCTGACGGCCGAAGAAAACCGAAGCCGCCATCCAGACCAGCGCGTTGATCAGGCTCAGGATCACGCCCAGACCGAATGCCTTTTTCTCACTTTTCAAATCCTGCTTGCCGAAGAACTGCGACATGAAGATTCCCGCACCGCTGGCGACGCCGAAGCCCACCGTCATCATCAGATTTTCAATCTGGGCCGCGGTGCCGACGGCGGTCACCTGACCAATCCAGGAAACCATCATACTGTCGGCGATCCCCATCGCGCTGTTGAGCAGCTGCTGCAGCGCCAGCGGAACGGAAATCAGAAATACTTTTTTATAGAAATCTTTTGGTGCGATCCACTTTTTCAGCGCTTCAGTCATGGTCCAGCCCCAGATGGGACGGCTTGTTTTTAATCTGGTGGCAATGCCGGCAGCGTGCTTCATAGCTTTCCGACGCGCCGACCAGGATGATCGGATCGTCATAATTGGCCGGTTCGCCGTTGACTAAACGCTGGGTGCGGGTTGCCGGAGCGCCGCAGATCGTACAGACGGCCGTCAGCTTCGTGACAAATTCCGCCTTGGTGATCAGAATCGGCATCACACCGAACGGTTCGCCCTTGAAATCCATGTCCAGGCCGGCCGCCATCACCCGCTTGCCTTTTTTCGCGTAGTAATCGCAGATTTCTATAATATCTTCATCGAAGAACTGAACCTCGTCAATGGCGATCACATCGACCGAATCGTCGACGTAGTTCAAAATTTCCTTCGCTTCCCGGATCACGATGCTGTCGACCTCACTTCCGGCATGGGAAACCACTTTGGTTTCGCTGTACCGGTTATCGATCGCCGGCTTAAACACCAGCACTTTTTTCTTCGCAAATTCCAGCACCTTGATGCGCCGGATCAACTCTTCGGTTTTACCCGCAAACATACACCCGGAAATGACTTCCACATAGCCCGGGCGGTATTGATGATACATCATAATTCCGCTCCTTTTCTTTCCTTGAACGCTTTGTTTAATTTATCCTTTCCTATTGTACAGGAATTGATGGCTACTTTCCACCCTTGGAGAACGGTTAAAAGCCGAAAGAATCAATATTTTCATGGATCACGCGAAGCAGCATCTTCTGATACTCCGCCTGATGTTCCGGCGTATAAATCTCGCTTTCCAGATCCTCATACAGCCCTTCTGCCACGTTTCCCGGATCCGCGGCGCTGCGCCGGATCGCTTCCTTCAGCGCCTCGGCATAGAAATCCAGCCCCCAGGCTTCGGCCGCTTCCTTGCCATAAATTAACATGTCCATGCCATGATTCGCCAACAGCTGAGGAACGCCACCGCAGCCGATTTCCTCGTTGACGATCGGCAGGGTTAAAACATGCCGGTGAACATCCGGAATCTGCACGAGCAGCTCGGGTTCCTCCAGACCTTCGCGATAATAATGGAACAGCCAGTTGCTGACAGCTGTCAACAGCCGGTTATCCGTCATCCGTTTCAACTTTTTCTTCGTTACATTCCGATCCTTAATCATTAAAAACAACCCGTAGATCAGCGCGAGGACAAACAGCGCCCCGCTGAACATCGCTAACATCAACGATCCCCCCCATTCTTTATTCAGCCTTATCATTAAAGCAGATTCCATGGTTCCCCTTCAAAGTCAAAAAAATAAGGGGCTTGCGCTCCCTTATCCTTTTTCGCGTTGTTATTTCTTCAATCCGTACTTCTGATTGAACTTTTCGATCCGGCCCTGAGCGGCTGCGAAACGCTGTCTTCCTGTATAGAACGGATGGCAGTTTGAGCAGGTATCGACGCGGATATCGTCTTTGACTGAACCTGTTTCAAACGTATTGCCGCAAGTTGTGCAGGTGACTGTGACCTTATGGTAGTTTGGATGAATTCCTTTTTTCATAATTACTCTCCTTCCGCCTTGGACCTCTTCGCGTGTCCAAAGTAAGTGCTTATATATCTTAGCATAGCGCCTTCGCAAAAGCAATCCCAAATTTCTTAATTTTCGCCTTAGTTAAGCGCTTTTTTCACTATGGGAGGAAGGAGTTTCCAGATCAAAAATGATGTCTTGGCCAAACTCGGATTGCTTTGAGAAAATTGAATGGTTTTCCGCTGATAAACGCCATACTGCCGTTTATTCAAAGAAGACTTCCGCCCTTCGCTCTAATTCGTGCTTGTTGAATGATCCGCTTGGCATTCCGTTAAACCGCCGGTCATCCCATCCTGTTTCGCGCAGACTTCAGCTTCTCTTTCGTCAACCGGGCGCAGAATCCCAACCGGTGTTCGCTGGCAGCTCTGCCCCAGCGGATTATCCCGCAATGCGGCGGCCAGCCGGCGTCGGGACAGGGACGTGGGCCACAGCCCCAGAATCTCAACGCCGTAATCGTTGGCGTCGATGATTGCGGCCGGATGATGCAGCCGCTCGGCGCAATGCCGGGCAACGGCCTGCGGATCGGAGGGGCCCAGCACGACGTAATGATTGTATGGCGGCAGGGTATAGCCGCACGGTCCGTCGATTGTCGACGCTTATTTCCCCGCCACCTGATAAAACCAGCCTTTCTGACCTGACAGCCGGCCCAGTGCCCCCGCCAGTGCCGCGAACAGGATCCGGATCACGCCGCATTCCTCGATGGCCATCTGCATTGTTTCCGGCATCCCCAATCCGATGCCGCGCGGCGTCTTCGTCACAAACCGGCTGAGCAGCCGCGCCAAGCGCCCCGGTACAATCGCCGACAACGGGATCGCCCGGCCCTGGGTGCAGGCCACCATCTTTTCGCTGATAAACACCAGATCGCCAGCTTCCAATTCGGGCGATACAAGCTGCGTCAACAAGGCGTCCAGATCATCGCCTTCCGCGATAACCGGCGTCGGGATCGCGAACCGGTCGTAGCTCCGGCCTTCAACTTCGATTCTTTTTTGTTTCTGTTCATTGACTTTCAACATCGGCACTTCCTCATTTCCTGAGGATAGTCTAGCCGGCAGTTGTTCTAAAGCTGTATTTGATTTGTCATGGAGTTGTAAAAGATGTCGGTCTTTTGGTCATTCCACGATTGAATAAACCTCCGTTTCCAGAGAGCGCAGTAAGTCCTGAACAAACTTGCCCGTACCGAACGCCAGCGGCTGTCCGTCCGACAAACGCATATACAAATAGCCCAGCTTTCCGCTGCCGTCGCCCAAAACCGCAAGACCCATGTCATTGTCCAGCTTCCGGATCTGAATCTCTGACAACGAATCGGCGTTAAAATCCGGGCGGCAGCGCTGAAACCAGGCGGAGGCATAATTCCAGATCTTAAGCTGCGTTTCTTCATCAGTCAGCTGAGAGGAACCAGCGTCAAACGCCGACTGCGCCGCCAGCACCTCCTGCGTTTGATCATCAAGACATAATCCATAGCCCAGCTCGTGAGTCTTCTTATCCATCAGGAAAATAACCGTGTAGGTTTGGTTCGTTTTATCCACATCCCAATAGGGCGATTCCGCGATCATCTGATAACTGAAATTCCAGTCTCCGGGATCCAATGTCAGATTAAAATACTGATTCAGCGTATCCACGGTCTGGGCTTTTTGTCGTTCCTCCGCCGTCGGCGGCGCCGTGACGACCGCCGTCCGGTTCATCGGATAATCCCGCACGATTAAGGTCTCTGAATTAGCGCAGCCCGTCAGCGTCAGAATGCCCAGCAGAAAACAACAGGATTTTATGCTTCGGCTTTTTCCTTTATTGTTCCTCATGCGTCTTCTCCTTATCCTGCTCGGACTTTCCCGTCCGTGCTTTTGTTTGCGAAGCTTCTGCTTTCGCGTCCGCAGCCAAAGTTTCCGGAGGAAAGACAAACCGAACTTCCGTGCCGTGTTCTGGCTGACTGTCAATTTCCACCGTTCCACCGTGAGCCTGGACGATCCGCTGAGTCAGCGCCAGTCCCAATCCCGCGCCATGGTGCTTCCGGCTGCGCGCCTGATCTTCCATCACAAAGGGCTGAAGCATCCGTTTCGGATGCGGATCCTGAATGCCGCAGCCTTCATCCCGCACCGTGATCTGCCAGCCGGTTTCCGTTGTTTTCGCCTCAATCGTAATCAACGTTTGGGGTTGGCTGGCTTTCACCGCGTTGTCCAAAACGTTGCGCAGCGCCGCCTGCATCAGTTCCTCGTCGATCAGCACCGTCAGCGGTTCACACTCGACGCAAAGCCGCAAGGATTTTTCACGCAGCGCCGGTTTTAGCCGCAGTACCGCCTGTTCAATAAAAGAATCCAGCGCCGCGGCAGAACATTCGCTTAACGGCCGGGCTGCGACGATCAGCTGCATCAGCCTTGACGACAGCCGTTCCATTCGGCGGGCTTCGGATTCGATGATATCCAGCGCCTGTTCAGCGTCCTGCGGTGACATCTTCGTCCGGCGCAAAAGCTGCGTATAGCCCAGAATTGAGGTCAGCGGCGTCTTCATTTCATGGGATAAATTATTGATAAAAATCTCTTTTTCCTGATTTTCAGTTTCCAGCTCAGCCACTTTCTGTTCAACAGTTTCCGCCATCCGGTTAAAGTTTTCCGCCAGCGCTTTCAATTCCTGCGCCCCGCTCACCGGCACCCGCTGGCTCCAGCGGCCGCCTGCGATCTGCCGTTCCCCTTCCGCCAGTTGTTCGACCGGTTGCGTCAGACGGCGGCTGACCACGATCATCGCGAGCCAGTACACCGCATAGGCTGCCAGATTGATGAAGAAAAACAAACCGAGCTGATTTTGAACATCCCGGCGCAGCGCCCCGAGATCCGCGCTGGACTGGATGATCAGGCGCGTATCATTCAGCGGCAGCGCATGGGCGGAAATCAGCACCGGGCCGGCCGCAGTATTTTTAATTTTCATCCAGATCTGATCATTTTGCGGTCCTTCCATCTGGGCGTCGTCAATCTCGGGGAATCCGCTGTCTGCCATGATCCGGCCTTCCTCATCTAAAATCCGCACGCCGGTTTCCAGCGCACTGTCCGCCAGAATTTTTTCCAGCTGGTTTTGCAGCTGCCGCTGCGGAGAAAAAGAGGACGGCGTAAACGCCATCAAGGCGGCCGCGCTTGAAAGCATCCCGCCGATCGCACGGTTCTGGGCGATCAGCGCGTCGATCTGATCCTGCTGCCGCAGCCGGGCACTGATTTCAATCAACGTTAAGCCGGATCCGCTGAAAATCAGCGCGAAGACCGCGAACGCGCTCAACGCCAGCTGATGCCGGAGCTTCATGAACGATCCTCCAGCCGGTAGCCGATCTTATACACCGAAACGATTTGTTTGCTCAGCCCCAGCTTTTTACGCAACGATGCGACGTGCATATCGACGGTGCGGGTCGTGCCTTCATAATCGTCATGCCATACCTTTTCCAAAATTTCCTCCCGGTACAGCGCGATATTGCGGTTGCGGATCAAAAAGACGAACAGATCGAATTCCTTCGGCGTCAGCTCGATCACCCCCGCCGGGCCATACACCTGACGCTGGTCTTCATCAATCGTCAGATTTTGAAATTTCAGCACGCTGTTTTTCCGGCCGGTCCGGCGCAGAACGCTTTCCACCCGCGCCAACAGCTCCATCATCTCAAACGGTTTGGTGATGTAATCGTCCGCGCCGGCCTGCAGCGCCTGGACTTTATCCGCCAGCTGACTGCGGGCGCTGACAAAAATCACAGGCACCTGATAACGGCGGATCTTGTCCAACAGCGTAAAACCATCCTCGCCCGGAAGCATCACATCCAGCAGAATCAGATCGATCCCGCCCTGTTCCAGCGTTTCAATCAAGGTCCGGCCGTCGCTCATTTCCAGCGCAGCATAACCAGCTGTCGTCAGCGCCATCCGCATCAAGGTGCGGATTGGTGCTTCATCCTCAACTAAGAGTAGTTTTCCCATGATCAAGCCTCCCTGTCTGGATATGATCGGTTTGTGGAAAAGATTTTTTCCTGATTCTCTGTCTTCATTATAACAGTCTGCTTTACTCGCAACCTTTACGAAAAACGAAAGATCATGACAAAATGCAGCGGAATCGTCAGACTTTTGACAGAGTCAGCCCGTTTTCAACACTTTTATAAAACTTTCATACGGTGGATCCAGAGTATGACACTTTAGCGTTTGACCATTACAGCCAAGTTAGAAGATCGTTGTTCTTTATTTATAGATCTACTTAAGGCATCCTTTTTTCTTCTCAAAAAAAGTTGGGAATTCGGTATAATAGGGATAAATAAAGACAAGTCCGGCAATCCCGGAAAACATTGCGGCAGCACAAAACCGCCTGTGTCAAAATTGAATAGAATTCGGAGAAAAAGCCATGAATCACATTGCGATTATTGAAGATGAATTAGAAACTGCCCATCAATACCACGATCTCTTGGAAAGCTATCTTCACCAGCGGCAGCGTTGTGCCGTCATTGATCTTTATCCTCAGGGGAAAACCTTCCTGGAAAGCTTTCGAAAACAGTACGATCTGTTGCTGATGGACATCCAGATGGACGAGATGGACGGAATAGAAACCGCCCGTTACGTACGGAAACAAGATCCCGAGGTCTGCCTGATTTTTATCACGTCGATGGAACAGTTCGCAATCCAGGGCTATCAGGTCGAGGCCTTCCGCTATCTGCTGAAGCCATTAAATCCTGAAGAATTGTTCAGCGCCCTCGATAAAGCATATGCACGAATTGACAAAGCGGCGCCGCAGCGAATTTTAATCCGCACGCTGGAAGGGGAAACCCAGCTGGAAGTAAATCAAATCGAATATGCCGAAATTCGCCAGCGTCAGCTGTGGATTCATTGTGGGATCCAGCTTTACCGATGCAACATGACGCTTAACCGTTTTGAAGAGCTATTGAACAATCCTGATTTTTTCCGCTGCCACGAAGGTTATCTGATCCATATGAAACATGTCCATCGCTTCGGCAAGCAGGAAGTGATCATGAACAGCGAAGCAGTGATTCCAGTAAGCCGTATGAAGAAAAATGATTTTCTGGCGACTTTTGCCCGCTATGTAGGAGCGCGTCAGGATGTTTGAGCTGATTGGCGCAGGGATGGAAGTCTGGGCTGTCCACCGGTTATTCGCCGCTTTACCCGCCCGCTGTAACAAGTTGAAATATCCGTTATGGATCAGCGCAGTGCTGGCTTGTTTCCTGCTGACCCGGATTCTGCCTGACCGTTACCATACGATCTATTATCTGATTTATTATTTTATTCTCGGTTCGTTCCTGCTGCTGGACAAACAGTCCGACTTCAAGAATTTTATTTACAATTGGATGCTGCTCTTTTTTCTTAGTTTTCCGCTGAAGCGCGGAATTCAGCACCTCAGTTATGTTCTGCCGCGGCGTTATCCCAGCTTATCCGCTGCGTATTTTACCCTTATGGGAGCGCTTGGTATTCTGCTTATCTTTGAAATTGCGCGCCGGCTGCTTCGTCCGCAGATCAACCGGTATCTGCATTTCTGGACGTTGCTGGCGATGGGCCTGTGTTTATTTTCAATCTTATACATAAATCTGTTGATCGCCTCCACACTGGATTATGCACATTTAGTCGCCGGCTGGTTCGACGCTTCACTTCCGTTGGCCATCTGCGTGCTTTTATGTATTTGCGGACTGACATTCGTCATCAACAATCAAAAGACGGTCGAACTCATTGAAACGGAAAAAAACCTGCAGCTGCGGGTCGAGCTGAAGCACAAGGAAATTGAACAGATCCAGCTGAAAAAGGAACTGATCGAGCGGACCAACCGTGAATATCACGACATGAAGAACCATCTGAAATATCTTGAACAGCTTTCCCAGCCAGATCAGAAAGCGTATCTGCACGCGCTTCAAAAAGAAATGCAGGATTATATCCCGATCATGACGACGGATAACGATGCACTGGACACGGTTTTAGCGGATAAAACGATTCAGGCACGGCAAGCCTGCATAGTTCTAACGGCGACGATTGAATATCAGAATCTGGCGTTTTTGCAACCGATGGATATCGTCACCTTGTTTGGCAACGCACTCGACAACGCAATCGAGGCCTGTCAGCAGCTGCCAGAGAATGAGCGGAAAATCCGGCTGCGGATCACGCAGCGCAACGGCTGGCTTTTAATCCAGATCAGCAATCCGCTGTCCCGGCCGCTCACTTGGTCCGATGGCCGACCGGCGACCACGAAAGACGGAGCAGGGCATGGTCTGGGACTCTGCTCCATTGAGAAAACGGCGGAGCATTTAGGTGGTATCGTGCAATTGGATGACGCTGATCATCAATTCACGCTGCAGATTTTTCTGCCGGCCTGTACCGATTAAGCAACGAATCCTTCCGATCACGCAATCTCACTAGCAAACATTTTCACAAATTCGTAAAATGAGGGCAAATCGAGGAGGAAAGAAAATGAAAAACACTAAAGGCATCACCCGCCGCGACTTTTTAAAAGGCGCTGCGGCTTCCGCTGCCGGACTGGCAGCGGCCGGCTTGTTAGGCGGCTGCGCAGCTCAGTCCCAGAACGAACCTGAATCGCCATCCACCCCCACTCCTGAAATCCCTGCTGCTGACTGGCGGACAGCACCGGCTCCAGTTGCCGACAGCGAAATTAAGGAAACTTATGACGCCGACGTCATCATCGTCGGTTTGGGCCACGCCGGCATTGCCGCCAGCCGAGCCGCCATTGAAAAAGGCGTTTCCGTCATCACGTTGGAAAAGCAGGATGAAGACATTTTCAGTGTTTTAGGCAACGACATCGGTCATCTGAATTCCCAATGGCTGAAAAACCACGGCGTACCGGAAGTCGATCCGGTTGAAGCGATGCAGGATTGGCAGATGCGTTCGCTGTATCGTTGCAATGCGCCGCTGGTCATGAAATTCTTGCAGAAGTCTGGTTCGGCTTTTGACTGGTACATCGAGCCGTTTTCTCCGGACGATATCAATACCATCCGCGTTTCCAACATGCCGTATCCGACGCATTATGATTTCAGCGGCACCTGCGGCGGACAGAAGTTCTGGCCAGGTACCGCGCAGTTTTCCGGGCGATATTTCGACGGCAATTTCAGTCTGATCGACGCAGCAAAAAAAGAACGGGACTACGCCGTCGGCATGGGCCTGACGATCCATTATTCCACATCGGGTTATCAGCTGATCAAAGATGACACCGGCAGAGTCACCGGCGTGATCGCGATCAACAAAGATGGAAACTACGTTCGATACAACGCGGCCAAAGGCGTCATTCTGGCAGCCGGAGATTTCGGCGCCGATGCGCAGATGGTCAACGAGCTGTGTCCGGAACTGGTCGATACCAACGCTCTGCACAACACAGAAGCCACAATCAGCATGGGCCGCGACGGCAGCGGCATCAAAATGGCGGTCTGGGCCGGAGCGCAGCTGGAGCCACGCCCGCTGCCAGCGATGGGCGGCATCGAATTCAAACCAGCGCCGGCAGGGCCGGCGGGAATCCTGTGGCTGGATAAGAATTACAAGCGCTACACGACCGAAGCGGTCGGCGACGGCGTTTACAGCGTCCAGTCTGCACGAAAATCAGGAAAGATCACCAGTGTTTTCGATTCGCATTACATGGAGTATCTGCAATACTTCCCAGCCGCGCACGGCTCGATTTTCCTCAATCACGAAAGTCTGGCCGCCGATGACGGCGCGACAGTGCAGGCGGCGCTGGACGCCGCGGTCGCCGCAGGCAAAGAAGGCTATGTTGTGGAAAACTTCATCCTCGGTTCCGGGACTTTATATGCCGCCAATACCATGGAGGAGTTAGCGGAAGACCTCAAGCTGGAAGGCGCAGAGAAAGAAACCTTCCTGGCCTCGGTTGATCACTACAATGAACTGTGCGCCAAGGGTGTCGATGAGGATCTCGGCAAGGAAAGCCGTTATCTGTTCTCTGTCCAGGACGCGCCGTTCTTTGCGATCCAAAGCGAAGTAACCGGCGGCCATGCATTAGTCACGGTCGGCGGCATCATGGCAACAGAGAATCAACAGGCTCTGAATCATGACCTCGATCCGATTGACGGCCTGTTCGTTACGGGCAACTGCTGCGGCGAACGCTGGGGATTCCAGTATTTTACGCCGATTCCGGGAGTCAGTATCGGTATGGCGATCACATTGGGCCGCGAGGTCGGCGATTACGTCGCCAGTCTGTAATGCTTCATTCGCCCGATCCAAACGAAATCCCACAAACCGAAAAGGAGTCTTTCCGCTATGAATATTCATAGGGAAAGACTCCTTTTCCATAGATAATGAAATTTAATCCAGATCCTCGCCGTTGGTTTCAATGACCTTTTTATACCAGAAGAAGCTGTCCTTGCGGTACCGCTTCAGATCACCGCGGCCTTCGTTGTCCTTATCGACATAGATGAATCCATAGCGCTTCTCCATCTCGCCGGTGGACACGCTGACCAGATCCATCGTCGACCACGGTGTATAGCCGATCAGCTCCACGCCGTCGTCGATCGCCAGCCGCATCTGTTCGATGTGCTGGCGCAGATAATCAATCCGGTAAGCATCATGAATCTTGCCGTCCTCCGTCAGCGTATCGCGGGCGCCTAGACCGTTTTCCGTCACCATGACCGGAATGCCGTACCGATCATAAATATGGTTCAGCGTGTAGCGCAGTCCCTTCGGATCGATCTGCCAGTCCCACTCCGTCGCAGTTAAATACGGATTCTTCGCCCCGCCCATAACATTGCCGGACACCTGCGCACTGGTTGGATCCGAGCTGATGCAGTTGGACATGTAATAGCTGAACGAATAGAAATCCACTGTTCCCTCTCGCAGCTCCTTTAAATCCTGTTGAGTGATCTCAAACTCGATGCCCTGGCGCTCAAAATATCGCTTTATATAATAAGGATAAACGCCCTTGACCTGGACGTCGCCGCTGAAACAGTTGCGCATCAGATCTTCCTGCTGGGTCATCAGCACGTCATCCGGATTGCACGTCAGCGGATACACCGTGATATGGCAGATCATCGTACCGAACTGGAAATCGGGATTGATCGCTTTGCCCAGCTTTACCGCTCGGGCGCTGGCGACAAACTGATGATGCAGCGCGGCAAACCGCAGGTTCGGGTTATCGACCTGATCGGTAAAGAACTCCGTGCCTTCATTGAGGATTCCGGCATGATTCCAGTTGCCCAGCTTGGTCGTCAGGCAGTTGATTTCATTAAACGGAATCCAGTATTTGACGACGTCTTTGTAACGCTCAAACAGAACCCGGCAGAAATTCAGATAATAGTCGATGCAGCGCCGGTCGGCCCAGCCGTTGCATTCCTGCGTCAGCGCGAATGGATTTTCATTGTGATAGATCGTAACCAGCGGCTCAATGCCCGCCGCTTTCAGCTCGGCGAACACGCGGTCATAGAACGCCAGACCGGCTTCGTTGGGTTCACTTTCATTGCCGTTGGGGAAAATCCGCGTCCAGTTAATGGACATCCGGAAGATATTGAAGCCCATCTCCTTGCACAGCGCGATATCCTCTTGATAATGGTGATAAAAATCGACGGCTTCGTGGCTTGGATAGAAGTAGCGGTCTTCGTCGATCACCGGGGTGATCCGGCGCGGTGCTTTATGCGTACCGTTGGTCATGACGTCGGAAATGCTGACACCCTTGCCCTCGGCCTGCCAGGCCCCCTCGCATTGGTTGGCCGCCGAAGCGGCGCCCCAGAAGAAGTTTTCCGGAAAGCTTTTCAGTTGTTTCATTGGTTTACTCCTTTTCTTTGATTTACTGAACTAAATTTCATTTACATTTTCATTATAGAGCATGTAACCGGTTAAATCAATAAAAATAATTTCATTATTTATAGTTGACTAAATTATTATTCAGTGATAATCTGAAAGTGTAAAAATTAATTTAGCAAAAAGGGGGATTCAGATGAGAGAAAAAATTGCAACACCCAAAGCGCCGGCAGCGATCGGACCTTACGCCCAGGCTGTCCGACTGAACGATTTTTTATTCGCTTCCGGTCAGATTCCGGTCGATCCAGAAACCGGCGAGATCGCGGGCGACACGATTGAAAGCCAGACCCGGCAGGTGATGAAAAACATTCAGGCAATTCTGGAAGCGGCGGACATGACCGTCAGCGACGTTGTGAAAACGACATGCTTCTTAGCGGACATGAACGATTTCGCGGCGTTCAATCAGATCTACGGCGAAACCTTCACCCACTGCCCGGCCCGCTCCTGCGTCGCCGTGCGGGAGATTCCCAAGGGCGTCTTGTGTGAAGTCGAGATACTAGCGCATAAATAAGGAGGAAAACAGAATGAAAAACAAACAACTGGTCGAAAACATCCTCAAGCATGTCGGCGGCACCGCCAACATTGCCACCGCGGCTCACTGCATGACCCGCCTGCGCCTGAACTTAAAGGATACCTCGCTGGTTGACGAAGCAGCGCTCAATCAGGTCGACGGCGTGATGGGCGTCGTCAACAAGGGGAAACAGACGCAGATCGTCATCGGCACCGACGTCGCCAACGTGTATAAGGATTTCATCGAACTCACCGGTCTTTCCGAAGAAGCGGCGGTCGAAGAAAATCTCGACGACGTCAAATCCGATCTGAAAAAGAAGAAGGGGAATCTTTTAACCGGTTTCTTTGAAACCATCGCGGGCATCTTCAACCCGATCGTTCCCGCACTGGCCGGCGCCGGCTTAGTCCGCGCCATTCTGACAATTGCCGTCGTATTCGGCTTAGACAGCTCCGGCAATACCTACTTTGTGATCAACACGATCGCCAACGGGATCTTTACCTTCCTGCCGTTCTTGTTAGCGGCTTCCGCAGCGAAGCAGTTCAAGATGAACCAGTTCGTCGCGCTGACGATCTGCGCAGCGATGATGTCGGGCAGCTGGGCAGGCTTAATCGCGGAAGGTACGACGACGTTCTCCTTCCTGGCGATTCCGTTCACAGTTGTTAATTATTCATCCTCCGTGCTGCCGATGGTCTTTGCGATCTGGTTTGCTTCCTGGGTGGAACGCATGATCGACAAATTCATTCCAGGCGCGCTGAAGATCATTCTGGTTCCGTGCTTAACGATGTTAATCGCGACGCCGATCGCCTTGATGACAATCGGGCCGGTCGCCAACTGGGTGGGCCTGCAGCTGGCTGCGGTTGTGACCGTTCTGTTTGAGAAAGGCGGCGTGTTCGCCGGTCTGATCTATGGCGGCATCTATTCCGCGATGGTCGTTCTGGGCATTCACCACGGCATGGTTCCGGTTCTGGTACAGGGCATCACGACGCAGGGCTTCAACTATATTTCACCAGCCAGCGGTTCTGCGAACATGGCGCAGGCCGGCGCGGCATTCGGTGTCTGGCTGAAATCCAAGAACCCGAAGACCAAAACGATTGCGGCGTCCGCCACGATCGCCGCGGTGACCGGTGTTACCGAACCGGCGATCTACGGCATCAACTTCAAGTTTAAGAAACCGTTTATGGCTGCGGCCATCGGCGGCGCCTGCGGCGGTGCGTTCGCTTCCTTCTTCGCTTTGAAAGCCTATGCGATGGGCGGCCCGTCGTTCCTGAACTTTGCGATGTTCATCGGCGACAATCCGAGCAACGTCTGGCTGGTCATGGCGGCGTTTGCGATCTCGTTTATCGTCTCCGCGGTGCTGACGGTCGTCTTCGGCTTCGACGAAAACCGCTGAGTCTGACCCTTTCCGCTGAACTGCCGGTCCCTCCCACGCCGACGGTTCAGCTTGCCGCTCCCTTGGAAAAAGGGACATAGTCTACAATGGATGATAAGAACAGGGCTGCGCCAGGCAGCCCCTGTTTCATAGAAAGGAAACAACACGATGAAAGAGAAAATGATTCCGGCTTTCCGCAAAGCCGAGGGCGGTTTGTTTACCGCTGTGGAAAAGGCGGATGTCGGCAGCGCCTATCAGGAAATGGAAAAGCAGGGCGTTGCGTTAATGGGCTGGGCTGATCCGTTTATGCCGGACGCCTCCATGCCCAAGCACGTCGAGCAGGCGTTGATCGACGCGATCCGGCACCCGTCCGCGCCGCACTACACCGCGCCGATCGGTTCCTCCCAGCTGAAAGCAAAAATCGCGGAAAAACTGAAAACAAAGAATCACCTGCTTGTCGATCCTGAGCGCAACATCCTGATCACGCCCGGCTCGGACAGCGGCCTGTACTTTGCGATCCTGCCGTTTATTGAGGACGGCGATGAAGTTCTGATTCCCTCGCCCAGCTATCCCAACAACACGCTGAACATTGAAATTATGGGCGGGCGCGTCGTTCCGGTTCCGCTGCGTCTGGAAACCGGCTATCAGCTGGAAGCGGAGCTGCTGGAACAAAACGTCAGCGAAAAAACAAAAATGATCGTGCTGACCCATCCGAACAATCCGACAACGACCGTTTATAACCGGCAGTCGCTGGAAATTTTGCGGGACTTTGTGCTCCGCCACGACCTGATTCTGGTCTGCGACCAGGCGTTTGAAGACTTCTGTTATGAGAATGAAATGATCACTCCGGCGGCCATGGACGGCATGTTTGAGCGCACTGTGACGGTCTTCTCCTTTTCCAAGGGCATGGGCCTGAGCGGTTTGCGCGTCGGTTATCTGGTCTGCGGCGATGAGATCATGGATTCGTTGTACGCCAACGCGGTTTCTGTTTTGGGCGCGACCAACACCGCCTGCCAGAAAGCACTGATCGCCGCTTTAGAGGATCCGTCATTTATGCAGGAATTTGAACGGGCGTTCGACATCCGCCGGCAGGCCGCGGAAAAGATTCTCAATTCCATCCCCAACGTGCACGCTGATCTGCCGCAGTCCGGCTTCTTGTGCTGGGTGGACGTGTCCCGGTTGGGCGATTCCTCGCAGATCGTGCAGTATCTGGTGAAGCACGCTCAAGTCGCCGTCAACGATGGGAAAAACTACGGTCCGGGCGGGGAAGGTCATCTGCGCATCGTGCTGGGCGTGTATCGGGACGACGCCAAGGTGATCGCCGCTTTAGAACGGATCAAGGCCGCGCTGATTCAGTGGCAGGAGGAAAACCATGTTTAATTTGTTGAAAAAGAAAGAAACCGAGCCGACGGTGCTGGCTCCCTGCGACGGCCGGATCGTTCCGCTCGAACAGGTAAAGGACGCGACGTTCAGCCAGAAAATGATGGGCGACGGCTTCGCGGTCATGCCTGCCGGGGAGTATATCGTCGCGCCGTTTAAGGGCACGGTGCTGATGGTCTTCCCGACGCTGCACGCGATCGGTCTGCGCGCGGAGGACGGCCTGGAATTTCTGATCCACATCGGCATGGACACCGTGAACGAAAAAGGCAAGGGCTTTGAATGCTTCGTCCGAGAAGGCGATAAAGTGAAGCCCGGCACGACCTTGATTCACTTCGATCGGGAAGCGCTGCAGGCGAAAGGCTATGATATGACGATTCCCTGCGTGATCACCAATGGAACAGAATTCTCAATCACCCGCCTGATCACGGCGGAAAACGCCAAAGCTGGAAAAACAAGCGTACTTACATATAGCCAGAACCGGGGTTGATCGTTTACAATAAATGGAAGAAAAGAGGAAAGACTATGGCTTATCAATCTGTCGACCTGACCCTGGTAGATCAGGAAATTCTGAACTCCTATTCCAACATGATCGAAGGGCTGGCCTGTTATCTGGGGGAAGGGTATGAAATTGTCCTGCACTCCTTAGAAAATTACGAACATTCCGTGATCAACATCATCAACGGATCGCATACCGGAAGAAAGATCGGCGCGCCGATCACCGATCTGGCGTTAAACATGCTGGAAAAGATTGAAAATACAGACAAGGATTATATCACCTATTTCAGCACAAATAAAAAAGGCGAACCGCTGAAATCGACGACGATTGCGATTCGCGGAGAAAAGCGCAGAATCATCGGCCTGCTTTGCATGAATCTGTACATGAACACCTCGCTGAATGATTTTGTGAAGACGTTAGTCCCGCAGACGCCGGGGTTGTTAGGCCAGCCGGCGATGGAAAACTTTGCGGACAATTCCGACGAGCTGATCGAATCGACGCTGCGCAGCATCCGCGAACGGGTGATGAACGATGCGTCCATCGCGCCGTCGAATAAAAACAAAATGATCGTGATGGGACTGGATGATTACGGGATTTTCAACATCAAGGACGCGGTGATCAAGGTCGCCAATCTGTTGGATATTTCCAAGAACACCGTCTACATGCACCTGCGCAACAAACAGAATAGCAAATAGAAAATCTCCGGGTCATTGGGCTTCGGAGATTTTCTTTATTTATACGGAGTTTTCTTTCTGTGTAAAATCCAGATCGTACCGGGTTCCATGGCTCATCAGCACGCCCTGGGTCAGGCGGATCCGCAACAGGATCGTGTTCGGATTATCAAGATCGGTATGGCCGTTGCCCAGCCAGGCGGAGAAAACGGTTTCCAGCCACTGCCGTTTAGCCTGGTTCTGTTTCAGCTTCAGTGCCCCCAGATTCTCCCCGATGCCTGAGGCGCTGAACCAGAATCCGCAGACCGCGACCTGCGGATGAGCCGCGATCTGTTTCATCTTCCGCGACCGTTGATCGGTAATGACGTAAAATGATCCGTCCTGATAAACACTGTTGACGATCCGCACCGCTGGTTGTTCGCCGTCCAGCGTCGCCAGGGAGAGTTCCGACTCCTTGCCGAACCGTTCGTTCATAATCGCCAGCGCTTGTTCCATAGCCTTCATAAGCCACTCCTCGCTTCTAGGATAGCGGACCTTCAATCCGCTTATTCTTTATTTTCATTGTAAAGAACCGCCGACATGCTGTCAAACTGTTTGCGGGGAAACGTTAAAAACGGGAAGCCGGCATTGGGATTGTTCAATCCCTTTGTATGGTCTTCCCGTTTTGTTTCATCTGTGCTGATTTCAGAAAGTTACAGCCAGAAGCGCTGGGAATAAATCCCGCGCAATAAGGCATGCGCGCCTTCCACGATCAGGGCGATCGCGAAGATCGTCGACAGCGCCACCGTGCCGATCATCGGCTTGAAGAACGTCAACAGCCCCAAAACTGTCATCGCCGCGCCGATCAAAACCAGCCAGCCCCAGCCGTCAAAGTTCAGCTTTTTCAGATCGAAGCCGCCGACCAGCTTGGACAGGCCGGAGAACATGATCCACATGCCGAAGATATACGGCAGAACAGAAGCCACCAGCACGCTGTTGCCCAGAAACATAAAGCCGACCAACACGCCCAGGATGCCGTCCAGCAGCTGCCATCCGGCCCCGAGCATCAGATCATGGAAAACAAAATAAATCGTCAGGTTGAAAATGCCGCTTAACAGAATGACAAACCCGATCATCCCGGCCATCGAGATCAGTGAAGCATCCGGTCTGAACAGCAGCGTACAGCCGGAAAGGATCAACAGGATCCCCGCGATAAACCACAAAATCCGAGTCATTGAATTCTTCATCATGTCCACTCCCTTTTCGGTATCAGATCTTTTCTCTGATTCTATCTTTATCATAGTCTTCTTTATTCCTAAATGAATAGACAGCCGGAGAAATCTGTCGAAATCGTGAACAATTTACGGTCTTTGTTCAAAAGGAAGCATCCAGGGAGTCCGGTTAGGGATTCTGATTTTCTTCCAAGCCTCGTCGGCGATTACCGCTCAGCTGCTTGAGCGGGATCCGCCGGGGGTAAATAGCGGGAAACAAATTCCGGATAGGCCGGATCTTCCCGTAAGAAGGCCAGCTTCTCATCCCGCTGCAGTTCTTTGAGCAGCGAGCTGCTTAAAAGGGTATTGAACGAACCGACGTCATTGGTATTTTTAACATGCGGATAGAGCGGCGAAGCTGACGGATCCCACGGTTGTTTGAGCGCTTCCAGCATACGCTGCAGGGCGTCCAGACACGTCTTCGCGTCCTTCTTCTGCAAGGCCAGCAGGAAATCAGCGATCGCGTGATCGTAAGGCATCAGATCGAACTGTTCCGCGGTCTTGCGCGACAGCTCGCCATAGCGCTCAGCCCGCTCGCGCTGCCCCTGCTTCCAGCTGAGATCCATTAAATTGCTCAGCTGCGTGATGAGGTTGTTCGCCGTCTTTAACAGCTGGCGCTCCATCAGATCCAGCGCTTTCTCCTGCTCGCCGCTGGCAAGATGCAGATTGATTTTCAGCTGCTGCTTATCCACCGTCAGCGGCTCGGGCAGCTGATCGAGCAGCGTGCGGGCTTCGTCCAGCGCTTTCCGTTCCAGAGCGTCGGAAAACAACATCACAATCGCGGATTCCCGGACATGCCGGTTTTCCCCGTTCGCGCACAACCGCAGCCAATCGTCAGCCTGCGCCTTATACCGCGGGGCGTCCTCCGGCTGGGTCATCATAACAGAGCCTTTGATCATCGTGGCCATGCCGTAGATCAGCGTCATGCAGTTAGGATATTCCTGCACCCTGTCCCGCGCCATTTCAAACGCGGCTTCCAGATCTCCGGTTTTCACCTGCTCCGCGACTTCGTTCATCAGGTTGGCAACTTCCAAGTCTGTCAGCTCGTCTTGAAAGGAAAGTAATGTGTTCAAATCTGTTTTTAACAGCCGGGCTAACGGCGGCAGCAGCGTGATATCGGGATAACTGTTGCCGTTTTCCCATTTGTTGACAGCCGGGGCGGAAACCCCCAGCAGTTCGGCGACGCGGTCCTGCGTCAGGCCCAGCTCCTTGCGGCGCTGGCGGATCACTTCGTTTATTTTCATGATGAATCTCCTTTCAGGTAATTTGCGGATCGTTAAGAAAAAGCTTTTTCTAAGTTTATCTTAACAGCCGCAGAGCCTAGACACAATTGAAAGGACAGAAGGTTTTGGTAAACTTTCTTAACCTGCGGTTACAAGAAAATGATGCAAGCATCATTCTGAAAGACAAAGCCTTCCAGAACCCCTCG
>ERZ1106981.436-NODE-436-length-31795-cov-8.269313_pt1 | contig 31795 bp, 26 predicted proteins | sample MGYA00403692_ERZ1106981 | MGnify/ENA primary metagenome ERZ1106981 (study PRJEB35170, sample SAMEA104062431) | human gut metagenome | biome: human gut; feature: human-associated habitat; material: faeces | place: Denmark | collected 2012-06-22 ... | reverse complement strand
CATGCGCCTTCTAAGCGCACGGTCAGGGGTTCGAGTCCCTTCCGGGACGCCACTTATAACAGAAATCCTTCAATGAAGGATTTTTTTCTTCCTTGCAGGCAAAAAGCATGCGGGAATGAAGGGCTTGTGTTATAATAGGAACAAACAGAAGAAGGTTTCCTTCTTTTCTTTTTGATAAAGGAGTGATGAAGATGAGCTCGGGATTTTATGCAGAACTGATTGAGGAAATCACAGAGCTGATCGCTCAGGGACGATTCGAGGAAGCTCGGACAAAGGTCGATACGGAACTGGCAATGCCGTATGTGCCTTCCGACATTCTTCCGGTATTGCGCCAGTTTGATCAGCAGCTGCGCGGACTGGCCGCTGAAAACCGCAGGCCTTCTGCCGGCGGGATGAGTCTGGATGAAATTGAAGAAAGCTTGAAAGGCGGGCGCGAGCAGCAGCTCAAGGCTGTCGACGCCATGCACGGGATGAATCTGCGCTCCTGTCTGGATCTTGTGCGGGTCTATTTAAAAACGGATCCGGATCCGCTGGCTTCAGCGCTGCTGATCGATTCGCTGATTGAGCAGCAGATTAATGAGGAGCTGACGCTGAACCGCGATGGAATTCAATATACGTTTATTCCCCGCTACCAAGAAGGGGCCGCGGAAAGCGATGGGTTTCTTGCCGCCCGTTCACAGCTGCGCGAATGGCTGGAAAATGAGAACCCTTCCTTATTTAATCTGTGCGAACAGGTGCTGATCCGTGAGGCTTACCTGGCGCTGCCGCTGGGTTTTGAGGAAGAAGAGGGCGTCTCGCTTGCGGCCAGCTGTGTTCATCTAGTATACTGCAGTATGCAGGATGAGGAAGGATGGCGTCAGTTCGCATCTCAGCAGCAGCTTGAAAATGTCAATTTATTTGATTTAAAAAGCCAATTTATTTGAAATTCAGATAACATTTGTTATAATAGAAAGGCTAGACATAAGGAGGACAAAGAAGTTTATGTCAACTTGGACACTAAAAGAAAAATCAACAGGCGAACTGAAAGTCACCATTGAGGGTGAAAACTGGAAAACGGCTCAGACAAAAGCTTTTAATAAATTAGCGAAAGAACTGGAAATCCCGGGTTTCAGAAAGGGTTCCGTCCCGGCTGCAATGGCGAAGAAGTATGTACCAGCTCAGAAGATTATGCTGGAAGCTGTCGAGCACTGCGCTCAGGATTTGCTGGATGCCGGCATTGATGAGCACAGCCTGTGGCCGATCTCCCGGCCGGAGCTGAATATTGAAGAAATCAGCGAGGAAGCCGCAACGATGAGCTTTACTTTTGCGGTTAAGCCGGAAGTCAAGCTGGGCGAATACAAGGGTTTAGCTTATGAAGTTGCCGAAACTTCCGTCAGTGAGGAAGAAGTGGATGCTGAATTGAAGCGGATTCAGGAAAACTTTGCCGAACTGGAAGTGAAGGAAGAGGGCGAAGTCGAAAACGGCGATACCGCGGTCATCGACTTTGAAGGCTTTAAAGATGGTGTTGCATTTGAGGGCGGCAAGGGTGAAAATCATCCGCTGGAAATCGGCTCCAACAGCTTCATCCCAGGCTTTGAAGAACAGGTTATCGGCATGAAGAAGGAAGAAACGAAGGACATCAACGTCACGTTCCCGGAAAACTATCAGGCTGCTGAACTGGCGGGTCAGCCGGTTGTCTTCAAAGTAACGGTTCACGAAATCAAAGCCAAAGTTCTGCCGGAGCTGAACGACGATCTGGCGAAGGACGTCAATGCTCCGAATGTGGAAACCATGGAAGACTTAAAAGCGCTGATTCGGAAGAATCAGGAAGAACAGAAGCAGCAGAATGCAGAAAATGAAGCGACCAACAAGCTGATCAGCACGGTTGTGGATGCCTGCGAAGTTGAAATCCCGGAAATCATGATCAAAAATGAAACCGATGATATGATTCAGGATTATGCCAACCGTCTGCAGCAGCAGGGCATTTCCCTGCAGCAGTTCTTCCAGATCACAGGTCAGAGTGAAGAAACGCTGCGTGAACAGATGGCCAAGGACGCTGAAAGCAAAGTGAAGCTGCGCTTGGTTCTGGATGCGGTTGCAACCCAGGAAAACCTGGAAGTCGGCGAGGAAGATATCGATACGGAATACGGTCTGATCGCTTCCCAATACAACATGGAGAAAGACAAGGTAAAAGAATTAATTCCGGCGTCTTCGATCTCTTACGATGTCCGGCTGCGCAAGGCGCTGGACCTGATTAAGGATTCCACAAACAAATAAGACGCTTCGCGTCTTTTTTGACCTTTACAACACGTATTATTTCAGACAAGGAGGGTGTCAATGAACAACGAAAGAATGGAAATCAGTGTTCCGGTCATCGCAACACGAGGAATCATTGTTTTTCCCCAGCAGGATATCATGATTGAGGTCGGCCGGGAAAAGAGCATTCGTGCCGTTGAGGAAGCAGAAGAAAAGTTCGATGGTCATGTCTGGCTCGTCTGCCAGAAAGACATCATGGTTGACAATCCTGCTCCTTCGGATCTCTACGCTTTCGGCACGCTGTGCCGAATCAAAAATATCCGCCGAAAAGAAGGCTTTATGCGGATTACCTTCAGCGGTTTGGAACGGGCTAAGCTTGTTTCCATGCAGGATGAGGGCAGAATGTTTATGGCGACGGTTTTGCCGATTGCGGATGAGGCTGGCGACAATCTTGAAGAGATGGCGCTGATCCGCCGGGTGGCCAAGGAATTTGAAAACATTGCTTCCAGTGCCAATAATTTCCCTCCGGAGATCATCGCGCAGCTGACCAAGGGAGTTTCTGCCCCGACGCTGTCCGACCAGTTTGCCCAGTATTTCCCATTGCCGCTGGAAAAGAAGCAGCTCCTGTTGGAAACACTGAATGTCAACGAACGGCTGATGATGATTATCCAGGAGCTGGAAAAAGAAAAACAGCTGTCCGATATTGAAAACAATATCAATGAAAAGGTGAAAGAGCGGATCGATGAGTCGCAGAAGGAATATTATCTGTGGGAAAAGCTCCGTGCGATTAAAGAAGAACTGGGCGATGTTTCCAATCAGAGCGACGATTCTGAAGAACTGCGCCGGATGATTGAGGAAAATCCATATCCGGAAGCAATCAAGGAAAAAGCCCGTGAAGAACTGGCCCGTTATGAAATGCTGCCGGGAGCTTCCGGGGAAGCCGGGGTTGTCCGAACCTATCTGGATTGGCTCTTAGGCGTTCCATGGTGGCAGGAAACGGAAGATAACGAAGATCTTAAACTGGTGCAGAAGCGCCTGGATGAAGATCATTTCGGACTGGAAAAGGTGAAGGACCGCATCATGGAATATCTGGCAGTCAAGCAGATGACGCAGTCGCTGAATGCGCCGATTCTGTGTCTGGTCGGGCCTCCGGGTGTCGGCAAGACCTCGTTGGCCAAGTCCGTTGCGCGGGCGCTGGACCGCAAGTTTGTCAAAGCGTCGTTAGGCGGCGTGCGGGATGAAGCGGAAATCCGCGGTCATCGCCGGACTTATTTGGGTTCGCTGCCGGGGCGGATCATTCAGGGCATGAAAAAAGCCGGGGTCATTAATCCGGTCTTCCTGATCGATGAAATCGATAAGATGGCCAGTGATTACAAGGGTGATCCTTCCAGTGCGATGCTGGAAGTTTTGGATCCGGAACAGAACAAGCTGTTTTCGGATAACTATCTGGAAGAACCGTATGATCTGTCCAAGGTTATGTTTATTGCGACAGCCAACACGCTGGACAGCATTCCGGCGGCGCTGCGCGACCGCTTGGAAATTATCGAGCTGTCTTCTTATACTGAGGTGGAAAAGGTCAGTATTGCTCAGGAACACCTGATCCGCAAGCAGGCTGAAATCAACGGCTTAAAGCCAAGTCAGTTCAAGCTGAGCGATGCGGAGCTGATTTATTTAATCCGCCATTACACCCGGGAGGCCGGCGTCCGTCAGCTGGAGCGCGTGATCGCTTCACTGTGCCGCAAGAGCGTTCTGACGATCATGAAGGACGGCAAGCGTTCTGTCAAAGTGTCGAAGAAATTAATTCAGGAATGGTTGGGCAAAGAGAAATTTGAATACGGCGTCAAGGAGAAAAAGGATCAGATCGGGGTGGTTACCGGTTTGGCCTACACCTCTTTCGGCGGCGATATCCTGCCGGTTGAAGTCACCTATTTTGACGGTAAGGGCAAGCTGATCGTCACCGGCCAGCTGGGCGATGTTATGAAGGAATCCACCGAGATTGCCTTAGACTATATCAAAAGCCGAGCGGTTGAATACAAGATTGATCCAGCTTTCTTCGATAAGCATGATATTCATATTCATTGTCCGGAAGGAGCTGTGCCGAAGGATGGTCCAAGTGCCGGCGTCACGCTGACTACAGCGTTGGTTTCGGCGATCACCCGGCATCCGGTTCATGCGAATCTGGCGATGACCGGCGAGGTGACGCTGCGCGGCAATGTCTTGCCGATCGGCGGCCTGCGTGAAAAATCGCTGGCTGCGCACCGCAGCGGAATATCCACGGTCATCATTCCGAAGAACAATGTCAAGGATCTTGATGAAGTTCCGGAAACCGTAAAAAATGATATTCACTTCATTCCGGTAGAAACCGTCGATCAGGTGATCCAGGAAGCGTTGGTTCGCTAAATGGAAATTAAAGAAGCTGAACTGGTAGTCAGCGCGCCGTCGAAAGCGCACTGGCCGGAAAGTGAACTGCCGGAAATTGTTTTGGCCGGCCGCAGCAATGTCGGCAAATCTTCATTGATCAATACGTTATGCGGACGCAAGGCGCTGGCGTATGTCGGCAACACGCCGGGTAAGACACGGCTGCTGAATTTCTTTGACATTGATCACCGCTTCATGCTGGTGGATGTGCCGGGCTATGGCTTTGCCAATGCGTCCAAACAGATGCTGATCCAGTTCGGCGAGATGATGGAAGATTATTTTTCCAGCCGTTCGCAGCTGAAAGGTCTGGTTCTGTTAGTGGATCTGCGTCACGCGCCGACCGAGGATGATATCGGGATGGCCGAGTATGCGCGCTATTATGAGATTCCCTTTGCGGTGGTCGCGACCAAGATGGACAAAGTTCCGCGTTCTCAACAAAGCCGACAGATTAAGCTGATTGCTGAAGCTCTGACCTGCAGCCAAGAGGTGATTATTCCCTTTTCGGCGATTACAAAACAAGGCCGGGAAGAACTGATGGAAGCGATCGAAGCGTTATTAGACAACAAGGAGCCTGAATCCGAGTGATTCGGGCTTTTTTCATATTTTAAGGCTTTGGGCATACACTGACATTGAAGCAGGAATGCTGGGGAGGAAACAAGGATGAAACCAATGAAAATTGAGAAACGTCTGGAACTTAGCCGTCCGGTCGATCAAATTCTGCAATGTCAGATCACCAATGAGATTCAATATCACACGGAAACGGACGGTATCCGGGCCTTAGGCTCGTTGTGGGTCAAAGGGCAGGCTGCTGATGAACAAGGTGCTTATGCGCTGAATGAAGAAATCACGCTGGATGTTCTGGCACCAATGGATAAGCTGCAGGATGCCTCACAGTTCCGCATCCGTCTGCATCACTACGACGCCCGCATCGAAGATCGGGATATGATCGTGACGATCTATTTGAATGTCTATGGGATGAAAGAAGAACGAGCTGCGGCAATTTTGGAGTCCGATGCGGAAATTGCACCGGCATCCATTGTTCAGCCTGCACAGACGGAAGTTCAGCACGTAGATCAGGGTGCAAAGCTTGCTTCCGCAGCGATGACAGCGCCGAAGCCAGCGGTTAAGGAAAAGAAAATCGTAGCGGAAGAAGTGTCGGATATGCTAGAGAACACTGAGGTTGAAGAAGAGGCTGAGGAAACTGAACCGCAGGTAGAAGAAGCAGCTGAGATTGAAGACCTTTTTGACGATGCCGAGAATGTCATCGTGACCAGCCGTTATATGCTGGCGCTGGCCAGTGATACCTATGCCGCAATTGCTCAACGTTACGGGGTTAATGAAAAGCAGCTGATCGCTGTCAATCACAACAAGCCGTTAGAGGAAAAAACGCTGGTTCTGCTGCCGCTGTAAGCAAAATCGTTCAAGACAACAACCCCGACTCAGGGGTTTTTCTTCTTTCTTGGATCCCGCTGTGCTGCAATACAACTGAATCGAATCAAAATCAGAGAAAACTTGTGGTTCAGCTGGGGATGTGCTACATTAAAATTAATAATAGGAAAGGGGAGGTGGAAAATGAAGAAAACCGCGGTAATGATCTATCGTGCGTTCTGTATGCAGGAAATCAGCTGTCTGACTGACTGGATGGTGGGATTGGGCAAACCGATGATTGTCTGTGCCGCAGATCGCAATCCAGTGAAAACGGAGGAAGGCTTTACGGTGCTGCCGGATCTTTGTTACGAGGAATTGGATCTTGATGAAATTGATTGTCTGATCCTGCCGGGAATCGCAGAATTTCCGGAAGTCCTGAAAGACCGCAGGCAGCTCGACTTTTTAGCTCGCTTCAAAGATCGATCCGACATTTTGATCGCTGCGATTTCGGTTTCGCCGGTGCTGTTAGGGGCAGCGGGATTATTGGAAAACCGGGCTTACTGCGGTGGGTTCTATCAGGAAGTGCTGGAGGATCTGCCATTTATGCAGAAAGCGAATTTCCGTTTTGAGCCGATTGTTGAACAGGATCACATCATCACTGCTTTCGGCGGGGCTTTCCGCGAATTTGCCTTACTGGTCATGCAACGGTTCGATTTTGATCTGCCAAAGAATACGTTTGGCCCCTTGGAAGAACACTGGTCGAAGGATAAGCTGACCTTTACCATGGAATCTGAGGCGGAGCGTAACTATTGGGAAACAGCTTTGGCGATGCTTAAGCACGAATGTCCGCAGTTCTTTGAGCTGTCCGATAAGGCGTGATTCAGGTTTTAAGAGGCAACTTAGTTAAAACGTAATAATTTGATGTCCCTGATCCATTTCAGTGTGAAAAACTGGGGAATTGGAATTGACAAGCGCCTGCGCAATGTCTATAATAAAGCCATCTACGTTGAACGGAAGAAGTAGCCGCTTTAGGAAATCAGCGAGCTCCCGGAAGGTGAAAGGGAGTCAGAAGAAGCTTGGTGAAAAGTCGTCCGGAAGTTGATTTTCTGAAAGCAAAGTAGGAAAATCCGAAAGCCGTCGTTACCGGTGAAAGCGCATCTTGAAAAAGATGAAGTAAGGTGGTACCGCGCGTAAAGCGTCCTTGTTGCAGGACGCTTTTTTTGTTCAGCGTGTAAAGAATTAAAATAAGGAGGAAGCACTGATGAATAAGGAACTGGCCCCGAAATATAACCATTTGGATGTTGAGCAGGGCTATGACAACTGGATCAAAGAAGGCTATTTTACAGCCGGAGATCAAAGCAAGGATCCTTTCTGTATCGTTATCCCGCCGCCCAATGTTACCGGAAAGCTGCATTTAGGTCATGCCTGGGATACAACGCTGCAGGACATTATCGCCCGTTATCAACGGATGCAGGGAATGGACATGCTGTGGGTTCCGGGCATGGACCATGCCGGTATCGCGACGCAGGCTAAAGTTGACGAGCGGTTAAAAAAGGAAGGCGTTTCCCGCTATGATCTCGGCCGGGAGAAGTTTTTGGAGCGGGCCTGGGACTGGAAGGAAGAATATGCCGGCCATATTCGGCAGCAATGGGCGAATATGGGATTGTCCTTGGATTACACTCGGGAGCGGTTCACGCTGGATGAAGGTCTGAGCAAAGCCGTAGCCAAGGTTTTCGTCGATTATTACAATGCCGGGCTGATCTATCAGGGCGAGCGGATCATCAACTGGGATCCGGCAGCCAAGACAGCGTTAAGCAACATTGAGGTCATTCATAAGGAAACCGAAGGAGCGATGTATACCTTCAACTACAAGGTTGTTGAAACCGGCGAATGCTTCCAGGTCGCAACGACCCGTCCGGAAACGATGTTTGGAGATGTCTGCGTCGTTGTTCATCCGGAAGATGAACGGTTTAAACATTTGATCGGCCTGCATGCAGTCAACCCGGCCAACGGTGAAGCACTGCCGATTATTGGTGATGATTACATCGATATTGCATTCGGAACGGGAGCGATGAAATGTACCCCGGCGCATGATCCGAATGACTTTGCGATCGCGGAACGTCACCATCTGCCGCGGATCATCTGTATGAATCCGGACGCGACGATGAATGAGCGCTGCGGTGAATTTGAAGGGATGGATCGGTTTGAATGCCGGAAGCAGCTGACCGAGAAAATCCGTCAGGAAGGCAATTTGATTGAGATTGAGAAGCATATCCATCAGGTCGGCTACTCGGAGCGGACCGATGTCATCGTTGAACCGATGCTTTCCAAGCAGTGGTTTGTCAGAATGAAGCCGTTGGCGGAAGATGTTTTGCAGCATCAGCAGAATGCCGATGAGAAAATCAATTTTTACCCGCCGCGCTTTGAAAAGACGTTCACGCAGTGGCTGGAGAACATCGAAGACTGGTGTATTTCACGTCAGCTGTGGTGGGGGCACCGGATTCCAGCTTGGTATCATAAGGAAACCGGAGAAATCTACGTTGGAATTGAAGCGCCGCAGGATATCGAAAACTGGACGCAGGATGAAGATGTCCTGGATACCTGGTTCTCCAGTGCGCTGTGGCCGTTCTCAACGCTGGGCTGGCCGGATGCCACGCCGGATCTGGATCGTTATTATCCTAACGACGTCTTAGTCACCGGGTATGATATCATCTTCTTCTGGGTTGCCCGAATGGCCTTTCAGGCACGGTATTTCACTCATTCCCGGCCATTCAAGGATGTCTTGATCCATGGCCTGATCCGCGATGCCCAAGGCCGGAAAATGTCCAAGTCGCTGGGCAACGGCGTCGATCCGATGGACGTCATTGAAAAGCACGGTGTCGACAGCCTGCGCTTCTTCCTGACGACCAATTCCACACCAGGTCAGGATATGCGCTACATTGAAGAAAAACTGGAAGCTTCCTGGAACTTCATCAATAAAATTTGGAATGCTTCGCGCTTTGTCATGATGAACATGCCGGAGGATTTCACGTTGGAGCAGGTTGATTTAAGCCATCTGTCGATCACGGATACGTGGATTCTCAACCGTTTGAATGAAACGGTAACCTCGGTAACGTCCAACATGGATAAATATGAGTTCGCATTAGTCGGCAATGAATTGTACGGCTTTATCTGGGATGATTTCTGCAGCTGGTATATCGAATTGAGCAAAGCCGGCTTAAACAGCGAGGATGCGTCCGTCAAGCGCGCGACGCAGTCGACGCTGATCGTCTGCCTGCGGGCGATCATCCGTCTGCTTCATCCGTTTATGCCGTTTGTGACCGAAGAAATTTACAGTGTTTTGCCGCATACGGAAAAAGCCTGCTGCCTGGCGGCCTGGCCGACACCGGTCGAAGGTCTGGATTTGAGTCATAATTACGAAGTCGATCAGCTGATTTCGGTCATTAAGACGATTCGTCAGGTTCGGGTTGACTACAATCTGAAGCCGTCCGCACCGCTGGCCATGACGATCAAAAACGCGCAGAATCAGCCGGCCGCCGTCGATGCTCAGATCGCATCAATTTATGAAAAGATGTGCAAGGCCAGCTGGAAAGGGGAACTGGACGGAGAAATGCTTGTTCGTCCAATCCTAGGTGGTTCTCTGAGCATTCCAATGAGCGACGTCGTTGATCTGGAAGAAGAAAAGGCCAAGCTGAAAAAGGAAGCAGACTATCTGAACGCCGAAATCAAGCGTGCGGAGGGCATGCTTTCCAATGAACGCTTTGTTGCCAAGGCGCCGGCTGTAAAGGTTGAAGCCGAACGCAAAAAGCTGGAAACCTATAAGCAGCAGCTGGAAATTGTAGAGACGCGCTTACAGGAAATTGAAAAATAACGCAGAGATGGAATTGTGAAGTTCTGTTTCCGCATGACCCGGTCTTTTGAAGATCGGGTTTTCTGTTTTGCGGCCCTTGTAGATTTTTAGGATTGGTGAATGAAAAGCCGCGAAGCATCAGGAAAAGACAGGAGATCAGGGACTGTCAACTCCAACGTTTAAATCAGAAAAGGGGGAGGATGCTGGCAGCAATTTCTGCTTTGGCTTATTTGAAAAGGAAGCGGTAAAAATCGCTGAACAGGTTAAACTAAACAACAGGAAGTCCAATTAAGAAAGAGGTAAACAAAAATGGATCGGAAAGTTATTTTAAATCTGGCCGTCAGTCTGGATGGATATATCTGTGACTGCGACGGTGGCTTTGAGTGGATCCGCGGTCAGGGTGATCGGTCGCTGGATACGCAGCCGCTTTATGATATTGAGGAGTTTGCCCGTCAGATTGACGTGGTGGTTATGGGCCAAAAAGCCTATGCGGACTGCGGTCTGGATTTTATTAAGGAGGCGGCTGGCAAGCAGTTTTGGGTTGCTTCCTCACAGAAGATCTCACTGGATCCGCCGGCGGTGAGAGTGAGCGGGGATGTTGTGGCTCAGGTTCTGGCGCTGAAGCAGCAGCCGGGCAAAGATATTTGGCTGTTTGGCGGAGCCGGTCTTACTCAGCCGTTTATTCAGGCAGATGCCGTCGACGAGTATATCATCGGCATCATTCCGATTTTATTAGGCCGGGGCCGACGGTTGTTTCAGGCCGATTTTGCGTCGATTCCGCTGCATCTGGAACAGACCTGGATTGATGATGGGATTGTGATCCTGCGCTATCGCCGTGAACGAAAATCTGGGTAATTTGGACAAATCGCGGTAACTGTGGGTTTGGCACAGACAAAAGATGCGGCAGGGAAAGCGAAGTCATGATATAATAGGAACGGGTGATAACCATGAAAACAAAAACAAAAGTAATGATTGCGGCCGGAGCGGCTGTTGGAGCAGCGGCCGGCTATTATGGAATCTGTGAGCTGGCATATAACCGTTTTATCCGCCGTGGACCGAAGTTCTTTGCGATGGGTCCGCAGGAAGAAGCATTCTCCGAGCCGCAGCGGACAAACCGGCAGCTGCGTCAGGAAGCTGTTCAGCAATGGTTTGTCAACAGTCAGGTTCTCGATCTGACGCTGACTTCCTTTGATGGGCTGCGGCTGCATGCGACGCAGATTCTTAACCATCCGGAAAGTGAAAAGTGGATCGTCATGGCTCATGGCTATGGAGCGGACAGTCTGGCGCTTTTGCCGCGGGCGAAAACGTTGGATGAAGCAGGTTTTAATATCGTGCTGCCGGATCTGCGCGGCCATGGCTTGAGCGAGGGCGATTATGTCGGAATGGGCTGGAATGACCGGCGTGATCTGATTTTATGGACCGATCGGATTGCCCAGGAGCATCCTGAAAGCAAAATTGTTCTGTTCGGTCTGTCGATGGGCGCTTCCGCAGTGATGATGGCGTGTGGGGAAGAAGATCTGAACGATCACGTTGTCTGTGCGATTGAAGACTGTGGCTATACCAGTGTTCCGGCGATTGCCGAAAAGCAGGTGCGTCAAGCGTTTGGCATCGCAACTCAGCCAGTTTTGATCGGCTTGTCGACATTGATCAAAATGCGCTGCGGTTATTCTGTCTGGCAGGCCAGTGCTGTCGAACAGCTGAAGCAGTGCCGCGTACCCATGATGTTTATCCATGGTGAGGAAGACGATTTCGTGCCGTATGACATGGTGTTTGAAAACTATTATGCCTGCGCCAGTGAAAAAGAGCTGTATACCGTCCCTTCCGCCGGACATTGCGAAGCCTATCACAGTCCGCACTACGATGAGCGGCTGTTCCGCTTCATCCGCCGTTTCCTGCATTCAGACCTAAACCGCGGATAAAATCAGAAAAAAAGTTTAAGTACAAAAAAAGCCTAACAGACCCGATCTGAAAGGCTTTTTTGTCATTTTAGGGAAATCTGGTTAGACCAAAAATATGTAAACGTTTACAAAAACTATGGAAATTCCTGGTCAGTTCCGCTATAATAAGTCTATGAAAGTTGGCTGGAAAATACGCCTATAAGGAGGAACAATGAGCGAAAAATATGTTTATCTTTTCTCTGAAGGAAATGGTAAAATGCGCGAACTGCTCGGCGGAAAAGGGGCAAATCTGGCAGAAATGACCAATTTGGGCATGCCGGTTCCGCAGGGCTTTACCGTTACGACGGAAGTCTGCACGCGTTACTATGAAGATGGAGAGAAAATTGCACCGGAGATTACGGAGGAAATTAACCGCAATCTGAAAACTCTGGAAGAAATGACAGGGAAAAAGATGGGCGATAAGGAAAACCCGCTGTTGGTTTCCGTACGTTCAGGAGCCCGGGCTTCAATGCCAGGCATGATGGACACGATTCTAAATCTGGGCATCAATGATGAAGTTGTCGAAACGATTGCGGCGAAGACGGAAAATCCGCGCTTTGCTTATGACAGCTATCGGCGTTTCATTCAGATGTTCTCAGACGTCGTCATGGGCTTGCCGAAAAGCAAGTTTGAAGTGATTATCGACGAGATCAAAGACCGCAAGGGCGTAAAGCTGGATACTGAGCTGGATGCTGATGATATGAAGGAGCTGACGGCTCGCTTCAAGGAGTTCTATAAAGAAAACCTGAATGAAGACTTCCCGCAGGATCCGAAAGAACAGATGATCCGCGCTGTTGAAGCCGTCTTCCGTTCTTGGAACAACCCGCGTGCGATCTATTACCGCAAGATGAACGATATCCCAGGTTCTTGGGGAACAGCGGTCAATGTTCAGATGATGGTGTTCGGCAATATGGGCAATACCTGCGGTACCGGCGTAGCCTTTACCCGCAACCCGGCGACCGGTGAAAACAAACTGTTCGGCGAATTCTTGATGAATGCGCAGGGTGAAGACGTCGTGGCAGGAATCCGTACGCCGCAGACGATTGATGAATTAAAAGAAGTCATGCCGGAGGCCTACAACAGCTTTGTCGAAATCTGCGGCAAGCTGGAAAAGCATTACCGCGATATGCAGGACATGGAATTTACGATTGAAAACGGCAAGCTGTTTATGCTTCAGACGCGAAATGGAAAGCGCACCGCGGCGGCAGCTTTGAAAATTGCCTGCGATATGGTTGCCGAAGGTTTGATCAGCAAGGATGAAGCGCTGATGATGGTTGAGCCGAAAGCTTTGGATGCTTTGCTGCATCCGCAGTTTGATCCGGCTGAACTGAAACAGGCCCATCAGATTGCCAACGGTCTGCCAGCCTCGCCGGGCGCCGCCTGCGGTCAGGTGGTATTCAGCGCCGAGGATGCAATTGTTGAAGCCAATAAAGGCAAGAAGGTCGTTTTAGTCCGTTTGGAAACTTCGCCGGAAGATATTGAAGGCATGAACGTGGCTCAGGGAATTCTGACGGTCCGCGGCGGCATGACTTCGCATGCGGCAGTTGTCGCACGCGGCATGGGACGCTGCTGCGTATCCGGCTGCGGTGAAATTGACATCCATGAAGAAGAGAAAACCTTTACCGTTGCAGGTCAGACCTTCAAGGAAGGCGACTGGATTTCGCTGGATGGCTCGACTGGCAATGTCTATGGCGAAGCCGTCAAGACTGTACCTGCTCAGATTTCCGGTGATTTTGAAACCTTCATGAAGTGGGCGGATGAACGCCGCGTCCTTCAGGTCAGAACCAATGCGGATACACCGAAAGATGCTAAACAGGCTGTAGCCTTTGGGGCTCAGGGCATCGGTTTAGTCAGAACTGAACATATGTTCTTTGATTCTAACCGTATCAAAGCGATGCGGGAAATGATTGTTTCCTCGACGGAAGAGCAGCGCCGCGCGGCGTTGGCGAAGCTGCTGCCGATGCAGCGTTCAGATTTCGAGGGCATCTATGAGGCGATGGAAGGCCGTCCGGTTACGATTCGTTACCTGGATCCGCCGTTACATGAATTCCTGCCGACATCCTCTTATGATATTGCAACGCTGGCTCAGGACATGCACCTGAATATTGATGATCTTAAGAGCATCATCACTTCGCTGCATGAATTCAACCCGATGATGGGTCACCGCGGCTGCCGTCTGGCAATTTCCTATCCGGAAATCGCCGAAATGCAGACCCGCGCGGTCATTGAAGCAGCGATCAACGTCAACCGTAAGCATCCGGATTATCACATCACACCGGAAATCATGATTCCGTTAGTCGGCGATGTCAACGAACTGAAATACGTGAAGAACATCGTTACGAAGGTCGCGGATGAAATCATCAGTGCTTCCGGAATTGAAATGAAATACATGGTCGGAACGATGATCGAAATTCCGCGTGCTGCTCTGCTGGCAGATGAGATTGCCGAAGAAGCTGAATTCTTCAGCTTCGGCACCAACGATCTGACGCAGATGACGTTCGGCTTCTCGCGTGATGATGCCGGCGGATTCCTGTCTCACTACTATGACAAAAAGATCTACGAACAGGATCCGTTTGCCCGTCTGGATCAGCATGGTGTTGGCAAGCTCGTAGCGATGGCTGCGGAACTGGGACGCAAGACCCGTCCAAACATCAAACTCGGTATCTGCGGTGAACATGGCGGCGATCCAAGCTCCATTGAATTCTGTCACCATGTGGGACTGAACTATGTTTCCTGCAGTCCGTATCGTGTGCCAATCGCTCGACTGGCTGCGGCGCAGGCAGCGATTAAGAACGACAAGCATTAATCGGATTCGAAGCATAAAGGCAGGCTGAGATTTGCAGCTTGCCTTTTCTATGAAAATGAGGCAAACAAAAGAAAGAAAGGCATGCAAAGCAGAGGAGAAAACAGATGAAGACAAAATTTGCGATTTTAGGCGCTGGTAAATTAGGACAGATTGTAGCGCGAGCCTGGAAAGCCGGAAAAATGCCGGATTATGAGCTGGTTGGAATTTTCAGCCGGACGGCGGACTCGGTTTTAAAGCTGGCAGAAGAGGTGGGCGTGGAAGGGACGACAGAGGTGGAACAGCTGTTGTCCTGGCAGCCGCAGATCGTTGCTGAAGCGGCTTCCGTGGAAGCGGTCAGAACGTATGCGATTCTCTTGTTGGAGGCTGGCATAGATCTGGCCACTTTGGCGATCGGCGCTTTTGCGGATGACGATTTTTACAAGCAGGTGCAAAAGACGGCTCGGCAGCATGGCCGCAAGGTCTATATTGCTTCCGGAGCCATCGGCGGGTTTGATGTGATGCGAACCGCAGGGCTGATGAGTCCGATCGAAGCTTCGATCACTTCGCAAACCGGTCCTCAATATTTGCGCTCAACCCCGGTCTATCGTGAAGAAATGGCCGACAGCAAAACGACGCTGACCGCTTTTGAAGGCAATGCCAAGGAAGCGATCGCTTTGCTTCCGCGGCGGGTCAACGTAGCGGTGGCCACCTCGCTGGCCACTAATGGCCCTGAACAAACTCGGGTGAAAATTGAAAGCACGCCGGGCTTTATCGGCGATACGCACACGATTCGCGTTGAAGGGGAAGAAATCAAGGCTGAGATTGCGATCTATTCCCGAACCAGTGCGATCGCTGGCTACAGTCTTGTCGCACTGCTCAACAATCTGGCCTCACCGATTCAGTTTCAGTAGTTTTTCCTTTCTGCCGAGGTATAAATCGGAAAAAAACGCCGAGAATACTGGCAGGAGGAATCAAAATGAAAAATACAATTCTGCGGTTCGCTGTCCTGTGTCTGGGTTTTGCCTTGATCCTGGGCGGCTGCAGCCGGAACAACAACAATTCAGCAACCCCTTCGCCATCGCCTTCCGCTTCGCCGGAAAGCTCAGTGATGCCGACGGAAACACCGGAAACCATTGCCAGCGTGCAGGATCTCTTGGACTATTTCCAGACCAACAACTACACCTTCAATCAGGTAACGCCGATCGAAAACACCGATTTCAACGCCCTGGAAGGCACTTCCTTTCAGTATAACGATCAGGTTTATTACCTTTATCGCTTTGATCCGGCCAATGAAGAAAGCCAGAAAATGCTGAACTATGCCAGCCAGAACGGCCGCATGAAAGTCAATGCGAATGGACAGGAAACCGAATACTACGCTTATGTCAACGGGAATACCGCGCTGATCTACGACAGTAAGGAAATGATCGAAGATCTCAAAGAAATTTATTCCCAATACCGTGTACCGTCGTCAACGCAGGGTCAATAAGACTCTGCCTTTTCTTTTGCATGGTATAATGAAATCGGAAAGGCGGGGAGGACGATGAAGCGGACAGGACGAAAGATAGCCGTACTGCTTATGTGTGCGCTGCTGCTGAGCGGATGCGGCTGGCTCGATCAGTTGTGGATCATGGCCAAGGCAGGCCGGGCATTGTCGACGATGACTTCATTGACCGCAGAAATTGAAGTCGAAGCCGAAGGCAAAGCCGGCAACCTCTATCTATGGCTGCCGTATACGGTAACAGGCCAGGGAAGGCTGCAGTGGCAAAAAGAACCTACTTCCCTCAATCTGGATCTGAACTGGCAGGGCGGCAGCGGTCTTCTTCAAATTCCGCTGCATACTCAAATTCAGCGGCGGTTAAGAAATGATCAATGGCAGTGCTACGAGGAAAAGCAAAAGCAATGGGTCGATGACGTGCCTCCAGAGAAAATATCGCTGGATCAAGAAGCGCTGTGGACTTTGTTAAAAGCCGGACAATGGTCGATGAACGAAACGATTCGCGGCCTTCGCTGTGCTGAGGTCAGCGTGAAGCTCGAGGCTGAGAAAGCGGTGGATCTGTTACAGAGCTGGGGAGTCCAGGAGCCGATCCTCTCGCTGATCAAAAGTCAGGATGAACTTGCTGTTTGTTTGGCTGTGAACTATGAAAGTGGGGAGCCGGTACGTCTGATGCTGGATAGTGAAGCCGTCTGGCAGCCTGACGATAAACTGTCGCTGACGTTAGCTCAGCTGCATGTTCAGGCAGATTTCTCGCTGATCAATGAAACAGAGTGGCTGTCACCGGAATAAGCAGAAAAATTTGTCGGGAGTCATGAAGAAAAAATTCATTTCCATTGACAAGGATGATAAACCGGTGTATAAATGAATTACATATCAAGACCAGGACAAGATTGTTTCAGAACTTGGATCAGAGAGGTTTCCGGTAGGTGAAAGGAAACTGAAAAGGGAAACGATTACCGCCTGCGAGTATCGCTTTTGAAAAAGCGACGATTCTCATCGTTATCGAGCTGAGGTGTCTGTTTCTGGATAGGAAGCAGGAAGTAAGGTGGTACCGCGTTGAATAACGTCCTTAATCAAGGGCGTTTTTTGTGGTCTTGGAAAAATAGGAGGAATAGAAAGATGATCAACATCAAAGAAGACGAACATCTGCATGTGCTTAATCACAGCTGCGCGCACTTGTTAGCACAGGCTGTCAAACATCTGTATCCGCACGCGAAATTCTGGGTTGGACCGGTCATTACCGATGGCTTTTATTACGATATTGATTTAGGCAATGATGTGCTGCACGAAGAAGATCTGCCTAAGATCGAAAAGGAAATGAAAAAGATTGCCAAGGACGGCAAACGGATTGTCCGTCATGAGATTTCCAAGGAAGAAGCCTTGGAAATGTTCAAGGAGGATCCGTATAAAATGGATCTGATCAGCCACATGGATGAAGCCGATACGGTGATCAGCTGTTATACGCAGGGTGATTTTACCGATCTGTGCCGCGGCCCACATGTCGAAAGTGTCAAAGAACTCAAGCATTTTAAGCTGCTGAAGGTCAGCGGAGCTTATTGGAAGGGCGATGCCAACAATAAGATGCTGCAGCGCGTCTACGGGATCTGCTTTGACAGTGAGGAAGAAGTTCAGAATTATTTGAATTTCCTCGAAGAAGCGAAGAAGCGCGACCACAAGAAGCTGGGCCGAGAACTGGATCTGTTCATGATGAGCGAATACGGACCGGGCTTCCCGTTCTTTCTGCCTAACGGCATGATTCTACGCAATGTCCTGGAAAACTATTGGTATGAAGAGCATACCAAGGAAGGCTATCAATTCATCAAGACGCCGATCATGCTTTCCAAAGAACTCTGGGAGCTGAGCGGTCATTGGGCAAACTATCAGGAAAATATGTATACGACGATGATCGATGATCGGGAGTTTGCGATCAAGCCGATGAACTGTCCGGGCGGCATGTTGGTGTATAAGAACGGTCTGCATTCCTATAAGGATCTGCCTTTGCGGGTCGGCGAGCTGGGTCAGGTACATCGCCATGAAGCCAGCGGAGCCCTCAACGGGTTGTTCCGTGTCAGAACCTTCACCCAGGATGATGCGCATATTTTCATGCGTGAGGATCAGATTGAAAGTGAAGTTGTCCGGCTGATTAATTTCATCGACCGTGTGTATTCAGTCTTTGGCTTAAGCTATGCGATTGAACTGTCAACCCGTCCGGAAAAGAAATATATCGGCTCGATTGAAATCTGGGATAAGGCCGAGGCGGCGCTGGAAGCGGCCTGTCATGCAGCCGGCAAGAGCTGCAAGATCAACTTGGGTGACGGTGCCTTCTATGGCCCGAAGCTGGACTTCCATTTAACCGACAGCTTAGGCCGGGTATGGCAGTGCGGAACGATTCAGCTGGATATGAATCTGCCGGAGCGCTTCGATCTGACCTATGTTGATGCCGATGGTTCCAAAAAGCGGCCGATTATGCTTCACCGTGTAATCTTCGGATCCATCGAACGTTTCATCGGTATTCTGATCGAGCATTATGCCGGGGCTTTTCCAATGTGGCTGGCGCCGCAGCAGGTTGTCATTGTTCCGGTGCATCATGAACGCCATCTCGCCTATGCGCAGCAACTGGAAGCGATGTTATTGGCTAAGGGCGTGCGCGTCAAGGTCGATGGCCGCAATGAAAAGCTCGGATACCGTGTCCGCGAAGCGCAGACGCATAAGATCCCGATGCAGATTGTCGTTGGGGACGGCGAAGTGGAAAACGGCACGGCTACGGTTCGCCGTTATGGTAAAAAAGATTCCGTAACGATTACCAAAGAAGAACTGCTGGAAAGCATTCTTAACGAAATTGAAACGAAGGTCCGCGTATGAAGAAATGGCTTTGTTTGCTGAGTGTTCTGCTGCTGGCTGCAGGCTGTGCGGCAAGCCCGAAAGCGCCTGAAGCGGCGTCGGAGGCAACCCCGGAGTCAACGGCTCAGGCGGAATCGGTCACACTGTCGATTTTAGGCCCGACCGGAGCTCCGGCGCTGGCCCTGATCGCTCCGGTGAAGAATGGTCACGACGTGACTTTTGTTGACGGGACAGATGTGCTGCAGGCGGCTTTTGTCAATCCGAATCCGGAATACGACGTCCTCGTCGCTCCAAGCAACCTAGGCGCCAAATTGGCTGCGAAGGGGAAGACGACTTATCGCATGGAGAGTGTGATTACCTGGGGCAACCTGTATCTGATTGGCGCTGAGGAGTCGGCGCTGGAGCAGGACGGCGTGTTTGTCGCTTTTGGCGAAGGCGCAGTGCCAGGTAAAGTTCTGGAAACCGTGCTGGAAAAGCATCCGGTCACCCCGGAAATCACCTGGTACGCCAGCGTGGCGGAAGTGCAGGGCGCTGTGCTGGCAGGAAAGGCTGATGTGGCGCTGATGGCGGAACCGGCCGCAACGGCAACGATGGCCAAAGCGAAGGAAAACGGTCAGGAACTGAAGATTATTCTGGATCTGCAGGAACAATGGAAAGCCGTCACTGGCACCCAGGGCTATCCGCAGGCTGCGCTGTTTGTTCGGCAGGATTTGCCGCAGGAGCGCCAGGCGGCGGTGGAAGCGCTGCTTCAATCCATCGAAGATTATCTGAATCAGGCTCAGCAAGATCCGTCCGCTGTCGAGCAGGACATCGAAACGATTGGCGCACAGACATTAGGCGTGCCAAGCGGCGCGGTGATTGCCAAGACCTGGCCAAGGATGAATCTGAGGCTGGCAGCAGCTGAGGACGTCAAGCCAGAGCTGACATCCTTCCTCAATTTATTTGAGGTCACCGATATCGAAAGCATCTTAGCTCACTAGACTGAAATCAAGGGAGAAACAACTTCTCCCTTTTTGTTTGTAAATATTTCGTTATGAAAAGAAATAATTTTCATTTTTGGTTGAAAGTAAGTGAAAGTGAGCGATATAATAAAGAACAAGGAAAGGGTGGTACACCGATGACAATGGATTGCAACGAACGGATATTTTATTACTTTAATGAACTGACCAAGATCCCACATGGCTCCCGCAACGAAAAACAGCTCAGCGACTGGCTGGTGCAGTTTGCGAAGGATCATGGCTTGCGCTGGATTCAGGATGAAATGAACAATGTGATGATCTACAAAGACGGAACAGCTGGGATGGAAAAGCACGGCGCCGTGATTCTGCAGGCGCATATGGACATGGTCTGTGAAAAGGAAGCAGACGTTGATTTTGATTTTGAAACCCAACCGTTAGACACCTATGTCGAAGACGGCTGGCTGATGGCCCGCGGCACAACGCTGGGGGCGGACGACGGAGTTGGTGTGGCCATGATGCTGGCCCTGCTGGAGGATGATCAGAAACCGCATCCGCCGCTGGAATGCGTCTTCACCGTTATGGAAGAAATCGGCCTGAACGGTGCTCAGGGGCTGAAAAAGGAGTATTTCACCGCGCATCGCATGATCAATATGGACTGCGGCGGTGAGGATAAAACGGCAGTGTCGACAGCAGGCGGTTTGGTCTGCACAATGACGCGTGTGCGGCCGCAGGAAAAATGGGACGGCAGCGGTTGGAAATTGACGGTTTCCGGCTTGAAAGGCGGCCATTCCGGCGGCAATATTGATAAGGAGCTGGGCAATGCCAACAAGATTGCGATCCGCGCTTTGCGGGAATTAGTCAAAAACGAGCTGGAAGTCTGGATTGCGGACTGGGACGGCGGCAACAAAGACAACGCTATTCCGCGGGACTGCTGGATTCGCTTCGCAAGTCAGGATTCGCGGAAGGTCCGCAAAGCCATTGAAAAAGTAGCGGCGGATGTGAAGGCGGAACTGAAAGCCAGTGACCCGGAGGTCACGCTGACCTTAAGTGAGGACACGACGATTGAAAACGTCTATTCCGCTGAGGATTCCAAGGCATTTATTGATTTTATCACCGTTCTGCCCAATGGTCTGCGAGCCAAAAGCATGGCGATACCAGGCTTAACCTGGGCTTCGGAAAATCTGGCCTCGATCAAGCGCCGTGGTTCCAGCCTGGTCATCACGCTTTCACTGCGTTCCGCGCAGAAAAGCTGGATTGAAAAGATGAGTGATGAACTGGAGATTCTTTCGAGCTTATATGGCTGGACCTGCAGCTTTGACAACGGCTATCCGGCGTGGGATTACAAGGAAGAAAGTGTAATGCGGCAGAAACTGGCGGAGCTGGTGAAAGAGAAAACCGGGAAGGAACTGAAACTGGAAGCGGGCCATGGCGGTACGGAATGCGGTGTGTTCTGCGAGATGATTCCCGATATCGACATCGTCACAATGGTGCCGGAAGCCAGCGGTGCTCATACGCCGCAGGAGAAGCTGAATCTGGCTTCATTCCAGCGAACCTACGCTTTGCTTTGCGAATTGCTGAGCCGTCTGGACGCCTAAGCCGAAGCTTTAAGTTAGAGGCAAGAAGATAGGGGGCGGAACGAATGGATCTGGAACTGATCTATGATTATTTCGATGAAGAACATCGGCTGACGGCTTCGCCGGCGCGTACCATTGAATTTTTAACGACGACGCGGCAGATTGAAAAATTTCTGAAGCCGGGAATGCGGATTCTGGACGTTGGGGCCGGAACGGGCGCGTACAGCCTGAAATATGCCGCTGAAGGATATTCAGTCACAGCCGTGGAACCGGTGAAGAAGCATTGCGCGCTCATTCAGACCAAACGTCAGCCGGAAATGGATTTGACGGTGATTCAGGGCAATGCCCTGGATCTCAGCTCACTGGCGGAGGAAGCATTTGATCTTGTCCTGTGTTTGGGGCCGCTGTATCATCTTGAAACGGAGGCTCAGCGAACCCAATGCGTCCGACAGGTGCTGCGGGTTTTAAAATCAGGCGGGGCGGCATTCTTTGCCTTTATCAACAACGATATGGTGTTTGTGACCGAAGCCATGGTCTACAATTCAGAATTTCTGGACAATGGCCGGTATGACCGCAGTACCTTTAAGGTTGCGGATATTCCGTTTGTGTTTCTGAGCCTGGAACAAGTTCATCGCTGGCTGGATGCAGAGGGCTGGACGCCGGTGCAGGAATTTGCGGCGGATGGGATGGCTGAGCTGTTGGCAGAGAAGCTCAATGCGCTGAAACCGGAACCGTTTCAAAGCTGGCTGGAATTTCATATGGCGATGTGTGAAAAGCCGCAGATGCTGGGCGCAAGCAATCATGTTGTTTTTCGTTTGAACAAATAATCCAGAATAGAACCGAAAAAGGCGGATTAATCTGCCTTTTTTGTGAAATGGAAAACAAAATAAAGGTCGAAAAAGCGGAAATAAAGATAGCGTTTCCATTCGGTCTGATGATATAATAATTTCATGAGAAATCAGCGACAAGGGTTAAAAAAAGAACAGGGAATCATGATTGTGCTGCTGCTTGTGCTTTGGCAGGGGCTGGCGATGAAAGTCAATAACGATATTCTGATTCCGATGCCGTTGGACGTACTGAACCGGATGCTCGGCGATCTTGCCCGGCCCGATTTCTATCGTCAGACCCTGACCAGTTTGGGACGGATGCTGAAAGGTTTCGGTCTTTCACTGGTGATCGCAGGTCTGTGCGGCTATGCTGCAGCCCTGAACAAAACCGTGCGGCGCTTCATTGAACCGTTGGAAGTGATTATCAAGACGATTCCGAATTTATCGTATATTATGGTTTTTCTGATCTGGCTGGGCAGCGAAGGTAGCGTGATGGTAACCAGCTTCTGCGTGCTGTTTCCGGTCTTTTATACCGCTATCCTGCTCAGTCAGGATCTGCTGGACAGCGAGCTGCAGGATGTGCTGCGCTGCTATCCGGAAACGCCGTGGATTGTTTTCTGGAAGATCCGTCTTCCCCAGGCTCTGCCGCATCTGGCGGCAGCGATTCAGACCGGCTTTGGGCTTGGCCTGCGGGTTTGTGTGATGGCGGAAGTGCTTACTCAGGTGCGGGTTGGCATTGGCCGGCAGATGTCGTATGCGGCGCGGGTGGCGCTGGATATGACCGGGCTGATGGCCTGGACGCTGTGGATTATCCTGCTCAGCGCAGCCGCTGACGGCATACTAGGCTGGCTGAAAAACAAGGTTGAATCATCCCTGTGATGTTTTCAATAGAGAACCCAAATAACACGTGGAGGTGAAAGGATGGGGAAACTCAACGAACAGTCGATGCAGGTCATTGATCGGATTGTCGATCGTCATCGCGGACGGCCGGGACCGGTCAAGCTGATGCTGCACGATGTCCAGAAAGAACTGGGCTATATTCCGTTTGAAGCGATGGAAAAGATTGCCGCGGCGTCCGGCGTATCAGCGGCCGAGGTGTATGGTGTTGTTACATTCTATACGCAGTTTACAACGGAACCTAAGGGCAAGCATGTGATTAACGTCTGCATGGGGACGGCCTGTTATGTCAAAGGCTCAGCGGATCTATTGCAGCGGATTTGCGATCTGACGGGAACAAAAGTGAATCAGACCAGTGCTGACGGCTTGTTCTCATTGGATGCAACGCGTTGTTTAGGGGCCTGCGGCTTAGCGCCTGTGGCTATTCTGGACGATCAGGTCTATGGCAATGCGACCAGCTCAACCGCGCTGGAGGATCGGATCAAAGCGATCATTAAAACCGAGTCCGGCGTTCACTAGGGAAGAAAGAGGAGAAGCACATGAAATCATGGAATGAACTTCGTCAGCTGCGCGAAGCAGCGGCGAAGGAAATCGCTCTGCGCAATCCCGGCGCTCAGGCAGTTCCGGGAGAACCACGGCTGCATGTCTTAGTCTGCGCGGGAACGGGCTGTACTTCGTCATCATCGCAGCTGATCATGGAACAGATGAATGAACAGCTCTGCTCACGCGGACTGGATCAACAGATCCGCGTGATTAAAACCGGCTGTTTCGGCCTTTGTCAGAAAGGCCCGATTGTGGCGGTTTATCCGGATAAAATTTTCTATTGTCATGTCAAACCGGAAGATGTCACGGAGATCATCGAGCAGCATTTTATCGGGGGTCAGCCGGTAAAACGTCTGGAAATGAATGATATTGATGAACTTACTCAGGAAAAAATCTTTGATATCGATAAGATTCGTTTTTATGCCAAGCAGCAGCGCATCGCTTTGAAGAACTGCGGTCAGCTGGATCCAGAGAATATCCGCGAATACATCGCCCGCGATGGTTATGAGGCGCTGGCCAAAGCGCTGCATGAGATGCAGCCGCAGCAAGTGATCGACGAAATTAAAAAATCCGGTCTGCGCGGACGCGGCGGCGGGGGCTTTCCGACCGGTGTAAAGTGGCAGTTTGCGGCAGATCAGCCGGCCGGCGACAAGTATGTCATCTGCAATGCCGATGAAGGCGATCCGGGAGCCTTTATGGATCGTTCGATTTTGGAAGGCGATCCGCATGCGGTTCTGGAAGCGATGGCGATTGCCGGTTATGCGATCGGTGCTCAGCAGGGTTACGTCTATATTCGGGCGGAATATCCGATTGCGGTCAAGCGCTTGCAGATCGCGATGGATCAGGCCAAGGAACTGGGCTTGTTCGGCGAACATATTTTAGGTACGGACTTCAGCTTTGACATTGAAATTCGTTTAGGTGCAGGTGCGTTTGTCTGCGGTGAAGAAACGGCCTTGATTCAGTCGATTGAGGGCAAGCGCGGCATGCCGGTGCCGAAGCCGCCGTTTCCGGCAGTCAGCGGCGTCTGGGGCCGGCCAACGATTATTAATAATGTTGAAACCTTTGCCAATGTTGCACAGATTATATTAAAAGGCTCAAATTGGTTCAGTTCGATTGGAACGGAAAAATCCAAAGGCACTAAGGTCTTTGCCTTAGGCGGCAAGATCGTCAATACCGGACTGGTCGAGATTCCAATGGGGACTACGCTGCGCGAGGTCATCTATGAAATCGGCGGCGGCTGTCCAAACGGCAAGAAGTTTAAAGCGGTTCAGACCGGTGGTCCAAGCGGCGGCTGTCTGACTGTCGAAGATCTGGATACGCCGATTGACTTTGACAACCTGATCGCTTTGGGTTCGATGATGGGATCCGGCGGCATGATTGTTTTGGATGAAGACAACTGCATGGTTGACGTGGCCCGCTTCTATATGGAATTTATCGTCGATGAATCCTGCGGCAAGTGTACGCCATGCCGTGTTGGCACAAAGCGCATGCTGGAGCTGTTGACCGATATCTGCGAAGGCCGCGGAACAATGGAAACCTTAGATGAACTAGAAAATCTGGGCAAGATGATTAAGGATACCGCTTTATGCGGCTTAGGACAAACGGCGGCCAATCCGGTTTTATCCACGCTGCGGCTGTTTCGTGATGAGTATGAAGCGCATGTTAAGGAGAAACGCTGTCCGGCTGGGGTTTGTAAGAAACTGCTGCATTATTCGATTGATCCGGATAAGTGCCGCAAGTGTTCGATGTGCGCCCGCAATTGTCCGGTTGGGGCGATCAGCGGTGTTCCAGGTCAGAAGCCTTATGTTATCGATCATGACAAGTGCATCAAGTGCGGCGCTTGTATGGAAACCTGCCGCTTCGGTGCGGTTAAGCGCGATTAAGGAGGCAGCGGAAATATGACGAAAATCAATTTAAAAATCAATAATATTCCGGTTCAGGCTGAGCCGGGATCCACGATTCTGGAAGCTGCCCGTGAAGCCGGCATCCAGATTCCTACGCTTTGTTATTTAAAAGATGTGAACAAGACCGGGGCCTGCCGTGTCTGCACCGTTGAAATCAAGGGGGCAAAAAGCTTAGGGGCTTCCTGTGTTTATCCTGTCAGCGAAGGGATGGAAGTCTTCACGAATTCACAAAGAGCGCTGGAGGCCCGCAGACATACAGTGGAGCTGATTCTGTCAAATCATTGCGATGACTGCCTGTCCTGCATTCGCAATCAGAACTGTGAACTGCAGAAGCTGGCGCAGCAGCTGGGGATCCGCAAAGTTCGCTATGAAGGGGAAAAGACAAGCCCAACATTCGATGAAGTCGCCCCGGGAATCGTTCGCGATACGTCCAAGTGCGTGTTGTGCGGACGCTGCATTGAAACCTGCAAGAAGGTTCAGGGATTGGGAATTCTCAGCTTTATCAACCGTGGTTTCAATACGAAGGTCGCGCCGGTCTTTGACCGCAGCTTAAACGACGTCAACTGCATGCAGTGCGGTCAGTGCGTCAACGCCTGTCCGGTGGGTGCCTTATATGAAAAGGAAGATATTCATTGGGTGATCGAAGCTCTGAATGATCCTGAGCAGCATGTCATCGTGCAGACCGCTCCGGCCGTTCGGGCCGCTTTAGGTGAGGAATTCGGGTTGCCGATCGGCACGCGCGTCACAGGCAAAATGGCTGCCGCTCTGCGCAGAATCGGATTTGACCGCGTCTATGATACCAATTATGCGGCGGATCTGACGATTATGGAAGAAGGCCATGAATTTATTGAACGTGTCCAGAATCATGGCGTCCTGCCGATGATTACAAGCTGTTCCCCAGGCTGGATCCGCTATTGTGAATTTGAGTATCCAGATCTGTTGGATCATCTGAGTTCCTGCAAGTCTCCGCATATGATGTTCGGGGCAATTCTGAAATCATATTACGCACAAACACACAATCTCGATCCGCGCAAGATCACCGTTGTTTCGATCATGCCGTGTACGGCCAAGAAAGCCGAAGTCGTACGGCCAGAAATGCGCAAAGACGGCGTAGCGGATGTCGATGTTGTCTTGACGACCCGCGAATTAGGCCGATTGATCAAGATGTATGGCATTAACTTTGAAAACCTGCCGGATGAAGATTTTGATCAGGATATGTTCGGCCAGTATTCCGGAGCCGGCGTCATCTTCGGCGCCAGCGGCGGAGTCATGGAAGCTGCATTAAGAACCGTCAAGGAAACGTTGGAAAATAAACCATTAGAATCTTTAGATTTCACCGTCGTCCGCGGCATGGAAGGTGTTAAAACAGCCGAGCTGGAAGTTGCTGGCATGAAGGTTAAGGTTGCGGTAGCGTCCAGTATGAGCTGCGCTAAGCCTTTGCTGGATGAGATCCGTGCAGGCACTTCACCTTATCATTTCATTGAGATTATGGGCTGCCCTGGCGGCTGCATCAACGGCGGAGGTCAGCCGATCATCTCGGCTACGATCCGCAATGGATTTAAGCCGATTGATTGGAAGAAGGAACGGGCCAAGGCTCTGTATGATGAAGATGCGATGCAGAGTGTACGCAAATCCCATGAAAATCCGCAGATTATTGCTTTGTATGAGGAGTTCTTAAAAGAACCGGGAAGCCATCTTGCCCATGAGCTGCTTCATACGACCTATTCCAAAAAAGAACGTTTTAAATAAGCTTTACTGAGAAGGGAGAACTTCGGTTTTTCCTTCTTTTTTTTGTTTGAGTTTGTCAAAAATACGTTACAGTCAGCTTCTATAATCGGGTGAAATTCAGAAAGAATTCGCCTTTTTTTATTTCGATCGATTAGTTATAAATGAATCTCATGATAACTGTTTGTGACATAAAAATGGTTGTTGATTACATTTATTTCCTTTTCTATGGCAAAAAAGTCACACATTTTTTGACAACGAAATTTTAATGCCAAAATTGGATAAAAACGTTTCTTTTTAATACATGTCTCATTATAAATGGGTTAAATTAGTCTGTCAATAATGGTGTACGATATCTGACGGTTAGCGACTGTTAGAGATTTCGCAGGGGGCGAAGGAAGCAGTTCTTTTTTTATGAACTGATTCCCATCGAGAGAGGGGGAGCAGCATGACCAAAGGTGAAAGCATTGAACTCAAGTCTAGAATAACAGATTTTTCTTCCTTTAAACAAGTTGTTGGAAGAGTGGTTAAACGAATTGTTGTCGCTCTTGTAGATTTCTATCATCAACAAGGTGAAAAAAATCAAGGGTTCTTCATACAAGTTCATATGGGTGAAAATAATAAATTGTTTGGAAAATATATAATACATAAAAAAATAAAACATGGCTTACAGATCATGCGTGAAGATATAAAGTCAGATGTTTATCTTCAATCAGACTTCAAGATTCCTCTGAAGATCTTACCAGTAGTTTCCTTGAAAAAGGAGGCGATGGGATGAGATGGAATTTTATAGAAGTAGAAAAGCGGCATGAAGAGGAAGTCATTGAGTTGTTAAGAAGTTCCCCATTTACAGCTTTTCTGCCTAAGAAACAACGGTATTTTAAAAAACAGGATTATGTTACGGTTTTGGATCGTTTATTGTTTCCAGGAACTGTAATCATAACTAGTGATTTACCTCAAGATGAGTTTGCCAATCAGTTTAATACTTGGCTGGAACAACATCCGACAGAATTGATTCATCGTGAAGCGAAGGAATACTTCTATTTGTCTAACGATGAACAACACTTCATTGCCTCTTTGATGGATGAGCATAAGGTTATTCATCAATCAATAGGAATTTTGGATGCTAAACGACTGATTATTCAATCTGGGCCTTTAAAAGGCTTGGAAAATCGAATCAAAAAGATCGATCGACATCAACGTACTGCTCAGGTTCAATTTCAGATTTGTGGTCAAGTGATATTACTTTATCTAGGATTAATTGTTAAACCCAGTGATTGAAACGTTTTGGATAGTTGCATGGGCACTTCCAAATTGATTCCATGGTTATTTTTACAAACTCATCGTATGCTTGAGGTGGCGAAGCCTACCTTTTTTATAGATCAAAGGATGTGACAGATTGAAAAAACAGAAAAGCACCTACAAAAAAGACAAGAAAACCAGGATCTTATTGATTGTTATTGGCATTCTTGCTTCTTTCATCCTCATTTTAGTTTTAGGAGGAAATCTCTATATTGATTCCTTATTGAATAGAACGATCCGCTCCAGAAAACTCTCTAACGAAGATGCCTTAGTCAGCCAAGAGGTGTTAGACCAAGTCAAGAATCACCGCATTATCAATATTGCAGTATTTGGATCCGATAATGCAGAGACTGCACAATGGCAAAATTACGAAATGGAGCGTTCTGATGCCACAAAGATTATCTCTTTGGATTTTGATTCCAAAAAGATTAAGATTACCTCTGTTCAACGCGATACTCTGATTTGGATTCCAAAACCTTACAATGATTATGATAAGCTCAATCATGCGCACTGGCGAGGTGGACCGGAACTGGCAGTGAAGACATTGAATTATAACTTTGACTTGGATATCACTCAGTATGTCGGCTTTAGTTTTGAAGCAATAGAAACGTTAGTTGATTTAGTTGGCGGCATTGATATAACCCTGCCGGATGGACTCTTAGCTACACAAGTCATGGATTTAGGGGCGACTCGGGATGGAAATGTCTTTCATTTAAAAGGAAAACAAGCCATAGGGTATTGCCGCATTCGAAAAGTTGATGACGATTTTCATCGCATGGAAAGACAAAACGAAGTTATTCTGAAAGTCCTAGAGAAGCTTTCTAAGAAGAATGTGTTTGAATTAATGGAAATCGTGGATGAAATGCTTCCTTATGTGGAGACCAACTTAACGAATAACGAAATCAAGAATGATATTACATCCTTATTGAGTTTTGATTTAAAGCATATTGATCAGTTCCAAATTCCATCAAAAGGGATGGATTCGATTGAGAAAGTCATTGAATACAATGGATTTAGTCCGATCTATATGATGGAAAATTATGAAGACTTGGCGAAAGAACTTCATTGGAATATTTATGAAGATGAAGATTATCAGCCCAGTTCTAATATCGTTGAATTAGAAAGAAATATACAAAATCAATTTGGAGGATCCTGAAGATAGGATTCTTTTATATAGAGAAGAGAAAAAGGGAGAGAGAAAATGTACGAAAACGATGAAATTGAAATTGATCTTTCGCGGGTGTTTGAAATTGTTAAGAAGCATTTCAAACCTTTCGCTTTGATTATCCTGACGACATCTATTGTTGTCGCCTTAGTAACACTGTTTCTGATACCAAAGAAATATACCGCAGAAGCGAAGCTGATTATTGTTCAGAAATCCAATCCAGACAGTCAACAGATCAGCTACAACGATCTTCAGACATCGCAGAAATTAGTCAATACTTACAGTGAGATTCTGAAGAGTGAAGCGATTAGTGATGAAGTTATCCGGAATCTGAAGCTAGACGATTTAGATACTGAAGGATATCAGAGAATTGTCAAGATTAGCTCAGTGAAGGATACGGAAGTCATCACAGTTGCGGTTACTTCAAAGGATCCTCAAGAAGCTGCAACAATTGCGAATGAAATTGTCCGAGTGTTCCAGGATAAAATCTATTCTATTATGAATATAGAAAATGTCACTGTGCTGAATTCCGCGAAAGTTCCAGAGAAGAAATCCAGCCCATCCAATATCAAGAATACATTGATAGGCTTCTTACTTGGCTGTGTTATTGATGGCTGTATTGTGGTGTATCTTTTGCTCAATGACAGGAATATTCGAACAGATGAAGAGTTAAAAGAAATTTTTGATTATCCGATTATTGGATTGATTCCAGATATGAATGCAGGGGGGACTGAATAATGTTGCGAGTAGGAGAGGAACTGATTACATTAACGGATCCGGATGCCCCTGCATCAGAAGCTTATCGTACTTTAAGAACCAATATCTTAATGCGCAATTTCGACAAGGATATGAAAGTGATCAATATCATATCCACGACAGCGCAGGAAGGAAAAAGTACTTGTGTCTTGAACTTGGCCATGGTCTATGCCCAGCTTCAAAAGAAAGTCCTTGTCATTGACTTGGACTTACGAATGCCAACGATTCACAAGAAGCTGAAGTTGAAGAATAAAAAAGGAATTTCAGATATTATAGGTCATCAAGCAGAATTTGAAGAAGTCGTATTACAGCCTTATGAACATGTGGATGTGATTACCGCGGGAACAAAGATTCCGTTTGCTTCAGAGTTCATTCAGTCGAATGCTTTGAAAGTATTTATTGATGAACGAAGAGCAGAGTATGATTTGATTCTATTGGACTGTCCGCCAGTCGGCTTAGTCACCGATGGTGTGGTAGCGGCCAGTTATTGTGATGGAACCATTCTTGTGTGTGCTTCCAACCGTAATGACCGTAAGGAATTACTAAGAGTGAAGGATCAGTTAGAACAAACACAGGTGAACGTGATTGGCATTGTCATGACCATGATGCCAGTTCAGAAGAAGTATTATAACAGCTATGGCTATCGTTACAGTGACAGTCAGAAGAAAACGACAAATAAAAAGAAACAAACGAATTTATTAGGTTCTTTGAATAAGCAAAGCGGCAAAAAGAAATGATTGATATTCACAGTCATTTAGTACCCGGAGTGGATGATGGTAGTCAGAGTATAGAAGAATCCTTAGCTTTATTAAAACAAGCTGAAGATGACGGGATTACAGAGTTGATTACCACACCCCATTTTATGAAGAATGGCGAATTTCGGATTAAGGCTTTAGAATTAGTGAAAAGATTCAATGAACTTAAACAAGCGTATCAAGGCTCGATTAAGCTTCACTTAGGGAATGAACTTTATATTCACCCTGATTTGCCAGAATTATTGGAACAGGGAGACATCTTAACCTTGGCAGAATCCAAAACCATTCTCGTTGAATTTCCATTTCAGAGCTACAAGAATGAATATGATGAGATTCTCTATGAATTGTCATTGAAGTATCGAATTATCATCGCTCATCCTGAACGATATCACTATGTTCAAGAAGATCCTAACTTCTGTTTGCGCTGGCTGAAGGAAGGCTATTTGCTTCAGTCGAATC
>ERZ1106981.435-NODE-435-length-31799-cov-8.957252_pt1 | contig 31799 bp, 23 predicted proteins | sample MGYA00403692_ERZ1106981 | MGnify/ENA primary metagenome ERZ1106981 (study PRJEB35170, sample SAMEA104062431) | human gut metagenome | biome: human gut; feature: human-associated habitat; material: faeces | place: Denmark | collected 2012-06-22 ... | reverse complement strand
GCAATGGACTGAAAATCCATGTGTCGCCGGTTCAATCCCGGCTGGAACCACCACTTACTAAAAATCCTGTCATTGACAGGTTTTTTTGTATATAAGAAGAGATTTAGAAGTTTAACCGGCGGCTGAGGTGGGGGAAGGATGGATTCAGCTGCAGCCCGACAGAGATTCGAATCCAGGCGCAGGTTTTTCCCTGTTTAAAGAGAATCGTAAGCAAGCGGTTTTCAAGCAGGCAAAGCGGATGAAATGACTTGGTGGACCTTGCCCGGCAGCTGTCAAGCTCATCAGGTGAGGGTGGGACTTTGGTCTGCGCCCCCTGTGATCCTGACAACGTGGGATCAAAATGTTGAGAAATACATTAAAGAGTAAAATTATGTTTTAATGAATCCTATTTTAATGCTTAAGAACAGGGAGTACTCCTGTTGGTCAGAGAAGTAGGATACAGAGCGAAAGATACGGGAGGTCTTTTATGACAAATGAAAGAATGAAGCAAAGAATGCGGCTGAACAGTGCGATGACCCAGCTTGTTGCGGATTATCTGCAGGAAAATTCCTGTGCAATACAGCCGGAAATGGTTGAATCTCTCTGCCAAAGCTGTAATAATTCACAAACCGATGCCGTTTATACTTTGTTTTGTATTTTAGCCGGCTTGGATATTGATGATAATCCGCAGCATCGTTATCTTGCGGAACAATATATCAAACCCGGTTTTCGACATTTGTCTGCGGAAGAATATAAAACGGATGCCTATCTGCAGAATATTCATTTTCCAGAAATTTCGCAGGGCAACTGGACAGTACGCTGGGAGTCCTATCATCCTTTTGAAATTTTGATTTATGATGATTATCATGTCGATGAAACAGGTGCGGAATGTCCGCAGCTGGGCTATTTCGATACGGAATATCGTTATCCCTGTGTCTATGAAAAGGGGGTCGAATGGATGAGTGTGATTCCCAGTGAAATCAACACTATGCGGCCTATGCTAGTAAAAGCCTGGGGCAGAGTTCTGGTATGCGGTTTGGGATTAGGCTACTGTGCGTATCATCTTTCACGAAAAGAGAATGTGAAGCAAGTTATCGTTGTCGAAAAAGAAGCGGCAGTGATCAGCTGGTTCAAGGAATGGATTCTGCCGCAATGGGATCATTCTGAGAAATTAACGATTATTCAGGAGGATGCCTTTGCCGTCGTAGATCGCTTAAAGCCTGATGAAATAGATACGATCTTTGTGGATTTGTGGCATAATGCAGCGGATGGGGCACCTTTGGCGCAAGCGATGCAATTGCGAGAGTCACGTCTGCCAAAAACTCAATTTCTTTATTGGCTGCAGACATCCATAAATTCTGTTCTGCGCTGGAATGAAATAATAAATGAAAATGAGGAAATATAAAAAAGAGGAAATTCTACCTAAGTATTGAGGGTTGATGGTAGATTCCTCTTTTTTCGTTGGTTTTGGATTTTTTACTTTGCTAAACAATCGACATCAATCAGCTCATATTCACGGGAACCGATACCCAGTGCGGCTGCAGCTTCAATTGTATGAATTCCATGCCGGGATTCGATGCGTTCAATCAGATCTTTCTTGCCTGGATCTTCACATTGATAAACAAGGTCGATGCAGGCCTGATCAAGCGCAACAGGATCGAGCGAAGAGAGAATACCGATATCTCTGACCTTCGGATCTTCTGCTTTTGCACAGCAGTCGCAGTCAACGGACATGTTGCACATTACGTTAATGAATGCGATATTCTCTTTTTCATAATCCAAAATGGATTTAGCCGCATCTGCCATAGATTCCAGAAATTGATCATGATCTGCGGTCCATATGTTCTCCGGAACACCGGCTCCATGAATATAAGCTTTGCCAAAGCTGGAAGCCAGGCCAATTGAGATGTTCTTTAACGCTCCGCCGTAGCCACCCATCGGATGACCTTTGAAATGAGTGAGCACCAGCATGGAATCATAATTTTTCAAATGATTGCCAACATAGTTCTTCTGAATGACATGTCCGCCCTCTATCGGTAATTCCAAATCGCCTTCTTCATCAAGAATGTCAACTGTAAACAATTTAGACCAGCCATGTTTCTCCATTGTATGCCAGTGGGCTTCCGTTGTGTTGCGCTGTCCTTCGTAAGCTGTGTTGCATTCAACAACGGTGCCGTTTACCTTATCAATGATCGGTTTCATAAATTCCGGGCGCAGGAAGTTCTGATTGCCGACTTCACCGCTGTGCAGTTTAACCGCAACTTTTCCTTTCAGTTCACGTCCCAGGATTTCTTCCATTTCAATCATTTTCTCCGGTGTGATGATCTTAGTGAAATAAACTTTAGATTTTTCCATTGGATATGCCTCCTTTTACTTTGGAAAGAGGAAAAAGTCTGTTTCCTCATGATTTTATTGTAACGCTTGAAGTTCACTCCAAGTCAATCCTTTTTTATTGAATCGGAATGATTTTCTTCTTCTTTTATTTCTTTGGCGTTGACATGGAAAATCTTTGTTATACTGGATACAAAAAGGATGGAACAGAACTATGAAATTAAATTGGAATCAGGCTGATTTTCCCTTATCTCGGATGAAAGTGGATTTACCCAATGTTTTCCCGATTTCGATCTTGATTCAAGGATGTCCAGCAGTCGTGCTATTGGATACAGGTGCCTCTTGCAGTGCGGTACGCAAAACAATAGCGCAGTCTGCTGGATTGCATTCATTGCACGAACAAGTTAGCGGTGGCGGAAGTGGCCTGAGAAAGATAGAGGCTGAAAAGTATATGGCGGAGAGTGTACAAATTGGTTCTTTAACTGTTCAGGAACAGACCTGGATGGTATTAGCCGATGAAGCTTTCCGATTTCAGGTGGAACCAGGAAAATTTGTGGAAATCGATGGATTATTAGGTTGGGATGTTCTTCAACATGCCTGTTGGCAATGGGATGAAACTCAGAAACAATTGAGGGTCAGGCCTTCAATACCCGAGAAAAGTGAAATCCATGAGTTTGTGGGTTGGGATAATATGCCAGTTCTGCGAGTCCAAACAAATGATCAGATTATGTTGTGGGGTTTTGACAGCGGAAATACAGATACCAGTGGCGGATCTCTGCTTTATCAGAGTTTGCCAGACACAATGCCTATGGATTTGGAAACGATGATGGGTGTTGATGGCGTGACAGAAGTTCCGGCAAAACGGCTTGATTCTCTACGCTTAACAGTCGGGGCTGCAGAGATAATACTTTATCATGTTCCGGTATTGAATAGAGTGTTATATCCTGTCACGAAACAGGAAGTTGCAGGATTGTGCGGTGCGGATCTTTTAGCAAGGCGCAGCTGGCGACTTGACTATCCTAATCGACGATTGATTCTAGGAGAATATATGTAAGTTGTTTTTCTATCAATCCACGCACCGCATGAGCGATGCGACATTGCTTACTCACACTCCTTTCTGACATCTTCGTATTTCAATCCACGCACCGCATGAGCGATGCGACCGTGCTCAGGAAAGGATCGAATCCCTCTACAACATTTCAATCCACGCACCGCATGAGCGATGCGACTATCATCGACATCATCCTGAGCCGTATCCTTTGCCTATTTCAATCCACGCACCGCATGAGCGATGCGACTGTGAAGCTGTGGGACGGTTGGACAGCCACAACGGATTTCAATCCACGCACCGCATGAGCGATGCGACATACTTATTTAACATCGTCTAATCAAGGTTACGATATTTCAATCCACGCACCGCATGAGCGATGCGACTGTCGGCACTTTCAAGATATGTGCCTTTCATAATTATTTCAATCCACGCACCGCATGAGCGATGCGACCTATGATCATCCGTTTGATGGTTATAAGGGCGAATTTCAATCCACGCACCGCATGAGCGATGCGACGAAAAGGAGAATGAAAGATGAACATGATTTTGATGATTTCAATCCACGCACCGCATGAGCGATGCGACAAGGGTTGTCGTGGTGTTATTAGTATTCCATAACATTTCAATCCACGCACCGCATGAGCGATGCGACCAATATCCAGTTCCGGGCTTAACGATTTAGCGGTATTTCAATCCACGCACCGCATGAGCGATGCGACATGTTCGGGCGCGTGTAAGAAGTTGTATCACCAACATTTCAATCCACGCACCGCATGAGCGATGCGACATTTTCAACAAGGTAATAAAACTTATTTATATAAATTTCAATCCACGCACCGCATGAGCGATGCGACGTACGGTGTATCGGTCTTAGTCTATATTGAAAAACTTATTTCAATCCACGCACCGCATGAGCGATGCGACATATTTCCCCTGCTTATAAGCTGGAGTAAAATTAATTTCAATCCACGCACCGCATGAGCGATGCGACTGGTGACGGTGACGGGTCAGGATTATCATCCGGATTTCAATCCACGCACCGCATGAGCGATGCGACCCGTTTATACATACTATAAAGATAAAAATGTTCATTTCAATCCACGCACCGCATGAGCGATGCGACCTTACGTCGTGCGGATTACTTATCGTGGCCTGGAATTTCAATCCACGCACCGCATGAGCGATGCGACAAGAGGGGCAGCTAGTACAGCCTGATACGCAGTTTATTTCAATCCACGCACCGCATGAGCGATGCGACGCTGATCGACAAAGCCAACATGCTGCTTAAGCTATTTCAATCCACGCACCGCATGAGCGATGCGACTCTGTACGTTATCATTTACCACTTTCGATCAGATATTTCAATCCACGCACCGCATGAGCGATGCGACAGTTGATAAGAAACTTAAAGATGTATAGATGATTCTTATCTTACTTTTATAATATCGAATCCTCCACTTACTTGCAACAATTTCCTCATATTTCACATAATTCCGGTGCGAACCTCCCTGGGATTTTATGTTCACTTCAGGTTCGCACCAGAATCATAATACAAAGAAAAAGAGGAATTATCAGGATGGAAAATCGTCCCTAATATTCCTCATAAAGTAGTTTTCTATAATTAATTAGTTCAAGAAAAACCTAAATGTTTTCATTATATCCAAAGTCATCATAATTATAATCAATTAGGTATTAAGATTTGTGACAATGGCATATTGGAAACATTTAAGTTTGGTGTTTGGTTCAGCGCTCCAGAAGAAAAATAGAAGACAGAGGCGATCACGATCAGAATGGCAGCTAACTTGCAGAGTGTAGTCAGATTTTTTTGCATTGGGGATTCCCTCCTTTTATTTTCAGCATAAGCGCGAAACGCTCTTTTATTCTTGATCTTACTATAACATATTCATCAGTTTGTTAAATGAACGGCAGCTTAACAATTTATTACAGATTCCTGACGAGGACAGCGAGAGATTTTGATTATAAGAAAAGCAGAGAAATTGCAGAAAATTCTGCGAATTTTTTTGCGAAAGTGAAAATGCTATGATTCTTTGGTCTCTGTTACGCATGAGACAACATCTGACAAGTTTCGTTGAGATCAATCTCTAAAATAAATCTGATAAGAGGTGGAATTTTGATGAAGGGATACGATTGCTTTTTAGAGAACTTAATGCATCTGATCAAGAGGGGAAGACAAGCGGAGTTTGCACACCGGCTGCGGCCAGAAATCGCTTTGATGACCGACACAGTAGAACTGTTTGAAAGGGAAGCAGCTGCACGTTGGTTGTGGACACAGCCACTGATCATTGCGACAGAGAAACCAAAAATTCAGATGCTGTCTGCTCAGTTGATGCTTCAACAAGGATGGGCTTTTCATGGGAAAGTGAAGCTGAAATATGTACTTGTAGTTGACGTACTCTTAGATCAGCTCGTTCATTTGACATTGTTGAAAGAATCAGATCAGGCTACTGATAAAAACGAAGAGTCGTTACGATTGGAACATCTGCTGAAACAAACTCAGAAATTTTGGCTGGAATGGGATATTCAACAGGATACTCTTCATATCTCTGAAAATTGGCTTGATTATTTACATTCCTCTTCACAAGAAACGCATTCATGGCACAGACTTTCACCTTCCGCTGCTCAAATTGCCAAAATCCGTACACAGCTGCAGCAGGGAAAATCAGTTCCCGAGATGGAGATTCGTTTGAATTGTGGTGAAAAAGGGATGCGATGGTATCGCCTGGAGCTGGTGCTGGAAAAGGATGATCAAGGTCAGCCGTCAAAAGTTTTGGGATTGCTGAGTGACAATGATCAGCAGCAGCGGGAAATTCAATGGCTGCGCCGACTTGCTCATCAAGATTGTTTGACGGGATTGTATAACCGCTTTATGATTCAGCAGCTGATCGAGGAGGCACTGCGTTCAGCTGTGCCAGAACAGCACATGACGCTGGCGGTGATGGATATTGATAATTTCAAGCAGATTAATGATGCATACGGTCATGACTGCGGCGATGAAATGCTGCGTCAGACAGCGCTGCAAATTCGTAAACTGTTTGCCCCTGAAGATTTAGTCGGTCGGATCGGCGGGGATGAATTCGTCATTCTGATGCAGACGACAGGAACCTATGATCAAGTTAGCGCTCGTTTGGATCGGATCCGTGAACAGCTGCAATGTTTACGTCAGCCGTCGGCCTCATCGCAAGGCGTTTCCTGCAGTATCGGATGCGCCTTCTTTCCAACGCAGGGAACAACCTACAAACAACTCTTTCTAAAAGCCGACGCCGCGATGTATCAAGCTAAACGCCAAGGAAAAAACAGTTGTGTCTTTTATTAATTGATAATGTTCAAGATCTGAAATCCTTGAAGTTGCCATTGGTTTTTCAAGTCAGCGTGGTATGATAAACTTGATGAAATGGAAAACAAGGGGAACGCTGAAATGAAAACAACATTGATTCTCGGATCCACGGTCATTGATATGATTGTTTGGGTCCCCCACCTGCCGGTAACTCAAGAAGATCTGAATACGCGGTCGATGACGATGGCACTGGGTGGCTGTGCTTATAATGTGGCACGGATGCTGCGCCTGTTTCAACTTCCGATTATGCATTGCTCGCCAACCGGCGATGGCCTGTTTGGACAAATTACGGAAAAGCTTTTAAATGAAGAAGGACTGCATCCGGCTGTTCGCGTGAAAGGGCAGGATAACGGTTGTTGTCTGTGTCTGGTCGAGGATAGCGGAGAACGGACATTCTTGTCAACCCATGGAGCTGAATATGGCTTTGATGAACAATGGCTGGCTGATCTCGATCCGGCGCAGCTGGACTATATCTATGTCTGCGGGATTGAACTGGAGGAACCTACGGGTTTAGCCATGCTGAACTGGATCCACACGCATCCCGGCCCGCAGGTCTTTTTTGCTCCTGGAGCCCGATTAATGCATTTGGATGATCGCCGCTGGCAGGCTATCGCTGAATGTCATCCAATCCTTCATTTAAATGAGGCAGAAGCTTTCTGGCTCAGCGGGAAACAAGAAATTCGCAGTGCTGCGGCAGTTTTGCGGGAACGTTTCAAAAATGCTGTGATCATCACCCAAGGAGCTGAAGGGGCAGCCTGCTGCTCAGCCTCCGGAGATTTTTGTCAGATTCAAGGGCAAAGCACGGTCGTTGTGGATACGATCGGCGCGGGAGACTGTCATGCCGGTACCATCCTGGCTGGTTTAAAGCAGGGATGGCCATTGGAAGCAGCTGCAGCGTTAGCCAATGTCATGGCAGCCAAGGTGGTTTCCAGCCCATCCGCGCGGCTGGATGAGGCGGAATTTCAGGACGTATTGACTACCTGGAAGCAAAAAAACGGAAAGGACTTGCCGTCAGCATAAAAGTGCGGTATCCTGTAACCAATTCAAATAAAAGGTGGGAAATAACATGGAAAAGGTAGAAATTCAGGATTTATTAAACTATTGCTTTGTACACAGCTTGGCGGCTTCCGCAAAGCATATTCTTTGTCTTCAGACGCAGATGGATAAGGAAGAAAATGGCTACCGCACAAATTTAATGGAACTGAATCCGCAGACAGGCCAGCTGAAAACGCTGATCGGGGATGGACAGGTATCTTCTTTCTGTTTTGAAAATGAAGATACGGTATTGTTTGCGGCGGAGCGCAAATTTCAGGATAAGCCGGAAAAGTATGATCATAAAACCGTTTACTATCGCCTGTCCTTGAACCAGGGGGAAGCGCAGAAAGCTTTCGAAATACCCTATACCGTGCTGCAGCTGCTGCCGGTCGCGGACAGCGATTGGGTTGTTCTGAAAATTCAGGAGAATCTGCATGCCTTAGATCCCAAGACAGCCTCCAAAGAAGAACTGGAAGATGTCCAGGATTATGTGATCCTGCACGAAGTACCGTTTGTTGCCAACGGCGCGGGTTTTATTGATTCAGACCGCTGTGGCTGTCTGGCTTGGAATAAGCGCACTGGCGAGCAGCGGCGAATCACGCCGCCGGGTTATGACTGCGGCCGGATCATCGTGGAAGGACACCGCGTGATCTATACGGGCAAAAACTGGCGCGATGTCATGCCGAAAACCTCGGAGCTAGTAAGCTATGATCTCGATACGCAAAGCAAGCAGACGCTGGTTTCCGAAGGACAGCTGCGCATCGGCGCCATCGCTGCAGAGAATCAGGTCTTGATGTTGATGGCCACCGATATGGAGGCTTACGGCAACGGCACAAGCTGTGATTTCTATCGCTGCGACCTCAATCAGGGAAGCATCGACAAAGTGCTGGATTATGAATATTCCGTCGGCAGCTGTGTCAACAGCGATGTGCGTTATGGATCAGGAAAAACATTTTTAATGAAAGACGGTGCCTTGTATTTTACGACCACGGTCGGCTATCATACCGAGCTGATGGTGCTGCGGGGAAATCAGCTGGAAAAAGCGGTGGCTTTTAACGGTGCAGTCAGCGGTTTTGACTTCATTGAAAACGGTTTAGCGTTCTGTGCAATGGAACCGGGTCAGCTGCAGGAAATCTACATTGCGGATGGCGCTGGAAACATTACCGGCCATACCCACATCAGCGAAGTCTGTTTGAAAGACAAGGCAATTCAGCCCGTCGAATATGCCGGATTTGTCAATTCCGCTGGGCAGTCGATTGACGGCTGGCTGATTAAGCCAGTCGGCTGGCAGCCGGATCGGAAGTATCCGGCGATTCTGGATATCCATGGCGGCCCGCGGACAACCTATGGTGAGCTGCTGAGCCATGAAATGCAGGTCTGGACCAGTGCAGGCTATTATGTATTTTTCTGCAATCATCGCGGATCCGATGGTTATGGCGATGCCTTTGCCGATCTGCGGTTAAAATATGGGACGATAGATTACGAAGATATCATGGAGTTTACCGATCACATCCTGGCCCGAAATAGTCAAATTGATCCGCTGCGCTTGGGCGTGACCGGAGGCAGCTATGGGGGCTACATGACCAACTGGATCATCACGCATACCCATCGCTTTGCGGCGGCGGCCAGTCAGCGCAGTATTTCGGATTGGATCAGTGATTATGGAACGTCAGGCATCAGCTATGATGATGATCTGCATGACGGCAGCAAGCCATGGGATCAGATGGAAAAAATGTGGGATCATTCTCCGCTGAAATATGCGGATTTCTGTGAAACGCCAACGTTGTTTATTCATTCCTTTGAGGATTATACCTGCGCTGTATCCCAGGCAATGGAAATGTTTACGGCGTTGAAAATCCTGAATGTTGAAACCCGAGCCTGCCTGTTCAAGGGGGAAAATCATGAACTGTCCCGCAGCGGCAAGCCAATGCACCGCTTCAAGCGGCTGCGTGAAATTACGGATTGGATGAATAAGCATTGTCAGGAATAGCCAAATCCGGCCTTTCGCCTCGGCTCTGCCTGGGCATGGAGCTTTCGCAGCAGCGCTTCTAAACTCTAAGACTAGCAGGAAGAGCGCAGCGATGGTTTTCAAACTGGTTTTCCTGTATAATCAATAACACAGCTGCCGGCAAAGTCCGGCAGTTTCCTTAAGAAAGCGGGGAGAGAAGAATGGAAACAGGAATTTTAATTCTGGCGGCCGTCATAGTCGTCTTGATGGTGGTCATTGTGGTTCAGCTGATCGGAATGAACCGTCGTTTGAGCCAGCTGGAAGCTCAGGATATAGAGAAGAAGCTGACAGCGCTGCAGACCACCCTGGCCGAACAGGATCGGCAGAGCCGGCAGGAAATTGTCGATGCCGCTCAGAATGCTGTCCGTTTGGTTGGTGAAATGCTGAGCGCCAATCAGCAGACAGCTTTTCAAGCTGAAAGTCAGAAGCTGGACGCGATGAATCAAAGCGTTTTGCAGCAGCAGGCTGCCCAGCGTGAGATGCTCCAGTCCTTAAGCGCGCTGTTAAGCTCGAACCAACAGCAGATTTCAGAACTGCAGAGCCGGAAATTCTCAGAGATCAGCCAGTCGCTTTCAGAAAAGCAGAACACGCTCAATACAGCGATGGCCAATCAGTTCAGCGTGCTGGAAAATCGTCTGAAAACATTTGAAAGCGGCAATGAGCAGAAACTGGAAAATATGCGTCAGACGATAGAAAAGCAGTTGACCGCCATTCAGCAGGACAACAACCGCCGGCTGGATGAAATGCGTCAGACTGTGGATGAAAAGCTCCAGAAAACACTGGAAGATAAAATGACCCAATCATTCCAATTAGTCAATGACCGGCTGGAACAGGTGTATAAAGGATTAGGTGAAATGCAGACGCTGGCGGTCGGGGTCGGCGATCTGAAAAAAGTGCTGTCCAATGTCAAAGCCCGCGGGATTGTCGGGGAAATTCAGCTAGGGGCAATTTTAGAGGAAATTCTTTCACCGGAACAATACGCGACGAATGTGGCCACGGTGCCGGGAAGCAAGAACGTCGTTGAATTTGCGATCAAGCTGCCAGGTGAGGAAGATCAGCCGGTCTGGCTGCCGATCGATTCCAAATTTCCGGCGGATGCCTATGCCAATCTGCAGGATGCCTATGATTCCGGCAGTCAGGAAGCGGTGACGCAGGCTGTCAATGTGCTGTCTCAGCGCATCCGTTCCTTTGCGAAAGAGATTCATGATAAATATATTGAACCGCCTTATACGACGGATTTCGCAATCTTGTTTTTACCGTTTGAGGGATTGTATGCTGAAGTTGTCAATCGCGGCTTAGTGGAAACGCTGCAGCGGGATTACCGCATCAACATCGCGGGACCGAGCACGATGGCGGCCTTGCTCAACAGCCTGCAGATGGGCTTTAGAACCTTAGCCATTCAAAAACGCAGCAGCGAAGTCTGGACTGTTCTAGGGGCGGTAAAAACGGAATTCGATAAGTTCCATGACGTTCTCGCAATGACTCAGCAGCGGCTGGATCAGGCCAATAAAGAGCTGGATAAGCTGGTCGGTACCCGAACGAGGATGATTCAGCGTAAACTCAAGGCTGTGGATAAGCTGGATCCGGCCCAGTCAGCCCAGCTGCTGGAAGTGAATGCTGAGGACGACATTCCGGTAGAGGCATAAGTTTATCTTTGGGGAATCATTTTCCCATTTCTTGTTCAGTGATGATTAAACAGGAAGGAAACATAAAAAGAGGCAGGTCACGGGAATCTTAATAGTTCCAAGGGACAGGCTTCTTTTCTGTAGATAGGACAACCCAATCCGGAGCTTAGATTGAATTGGCTACGAAAGCTGTCTTTCATGATTTCGGGCACGTCTCACAGGTGTTAAGATCATTTTTTTGCGTATCTGCACTCTGTTTCCATGGTGTTTAATTGAAAATTAAGTTAAGATAAGAATAGTAAAATAAAAAAAGTAGTCATCACCTTGGTTTCATTTAAGCAAGTTGACGATGAAAAAGAGGAGAGGATAAGCGATGCGGCGAAAAAGGAAAGGACGTCAATGGTGTGTTTGGGGACTCACTTTAATGTTGATTGCTGGCTGTACCGGCCCGGACAATCCCGTAGTCATCCTTCCTTCAAATCAAGCGTCAACAGTAACCCTGACCTACTTTGGCAATAAATATGAACCGGAGAATGTCAAGGTGATTGAAGCGATCATTTCGCAGTTCATGGATGAAAATCCGGGAATCAGCGTAGCTTATGAAAGTTTGAAAGGAAACGCTTATTATGAAGCGCTGATCAAACGCATGGCCAAGGGTAAAGGCGACGATATTTTTATGGTGAATCATGACACTGCCCTGACCTTGGCCAAGCAGGGGCAACTGGCTGACCTCTCCGGTTTGGCGACGATTGAAAATTACACGGATGAAATGTTGAGTCAGATGTGGGAAGGAAATTATATCTATTGGGTGCCGACGACGGTTTCCGTTTTTGGCCTTTACTGCAATCTTGATCTGTTAAAAGAATATCATCATGAAGTTCCGTCTACTTTAGCAGAATGGGAAGCTGTCTGTGATGATTTCGTCCGTCAGGGAATTACGCCGGTCATTGCCAACAATGACATTTCGTTGAAAACGGTAGCGATTGGAATGAGTCTGGCTGCAACCTATCAAGCGCATCAGCAGGCGGCTTATTTTGAACAGATCAATGCCGGGCAGGCCGCGCTCAGCGAAAAGCTGACTTCTGGATTTACCTACGTGGAAGCCATGATCCAAAAGGGATATTTGGATCCGGCCGCGACGCTCACAACCCAGAAGACCTCGGATGATCTGGATATTTTTGCCCAAGGCGAGGCTCCTTTCTTATTAACAGGAGCTTGGGCGGCCGGGCGGCTGGCGCAAAAAGAGCTCAATTTTCAATTTTCGGTTGTTCCCTATCCCTTGATGGAGGATGGCAGTTTTGTCGTCATCAACGCTGATACCCGTTTAAGCGTCAACGCCGACAGTCCCCATCGCGAAGAAGCTCTGCGGTTTGTTGAGTTTTTTACCCGTTTTGACAATATTCAGAAATTCGCGGATCAGCAGTCCTCATTCAGTCCGTTGAAAAACAGCCGTCCTTCGTCTTTGGATCAGATTCAGCCGCTGATTCCTGTCTATGAATCAGGACGGTCTGTGATCGGCTCTGATTCGCTGCTGGACAAACCGATCTGGGAACTGACAGCCCAGGCGGTACAGCGGCTTTTACAGGGCGAACCTGTAAATCGTGTTATGGAGCAGCTCGATGAGGAAGCGAACCAGGAGGAATAATCATGGAAAAAAACAAGAAGAATTCCCGCCGGTCATTCACCTTGGGAGCGCTGATTTTGGCGATTGGACTTTGTTTGATGACTGCTTATTTTGTAACCAATGTGAAAACGCAGCTGTGGAAGCAATCAATCAACACAATTCTGGAAGCGACCCGTCAGGGACGACGGACACTTGCCGTACAGCTTAATGAAAACTATGAAGATTTGGGAAGGATCGCTGATCGGCTGGCTGAAATGCAGACGGACGATCAAGAGAAACTAAACCGGTTGTTTCAGGATTTCAATGAACTGGAAAACGATATTCATCTGGTACTTTCCGAGGATCTCATTCTGCCTTTGGATCAACCTTGTGATCAGAAGGCGATAACCTTGCTTGATCGGCGGAGCAAAGATCAGGATGTGATTGATCCGCATATCAGCAGCGTGACGGGAATGGATGTGTTTGATCTGGTTCTTCGTGTTCATTTTGCGGATGGCGAGGAAGGCTATTTGATTAAGGAATTTGAAGTCAGCGGCATCGCCGATACGTTTACGCTTTCCTTTTATGAGGATGCCGGGTTTTCCTATGTTGTGGATACCCAGGGAAATGTCTTGATCCGCGCCGCGCATCCCAACAGCAACAAAACGGTTCAGAATTTGTTGGATATGCTTTCGCCGCAGGCGAATGATCCGCAGGCTCTGAGCCAGTTTGCCCAGGCGCTGAAAGGGGCGGATACCGGCTGGGCCATCTTTACTTATGAAGGCGAACGGACCGTTTTCTGTTTTACGCCGGTAGGACTGCAGTCGGACTGGGTTTTGATATCGATCATTCCGGAAGCCGCTGTCAACGCGCAGACCAATGCGCTTTTAAGGCAGGCGCTGACCTTAATTCTTTCAGCGGTTCTGGGAATCAGCCTATTGGTGCTGCTTTATTTGCGGCATAGGACGAAAACGCAACAGCGTTTAACGCATCAGACCAATTATATCAGTCATTTATACAACGCCCTGCCGGAAGCCGTGGCCTTGATTTCGGTTGATCCGCCTTATCATCTGCTTCAGTTAAACCGGGAAGGACGGCGTTTGCTCAGATATGCGATGGAAAATTCCGAGGATACATTGAACCAGAACCTTCAGACGGCCATGTCCGCCCAAGATTATGCCCGCTTTGTTCGGCAGATTGAAGCCGCCGTACACAGTGGTCAGAAGGTCAACATCGTGGAGTTGATGAAAAATGCGGATGGGGAAAGGTTCTGGACTTCCGGGATTATTGAGCAGACGTTGGATGAAAATGGAAAACCGGTGCTGATCTATGCTTTCCATGATATCACGAAGGAAAAACAGGCTGAAGAAGCTGAAAAACAAAGAACACAACAGGAACGGCTGACGTTGGTCAGCGCCCTTTCCAACGCTTATCCGGTTATTATCAGTCTGAATCTGACGCGGGATGAGGTGTATTTTGTCCATGTCAGTCCAGGGCTGATGCTGGATCTGGGTAAGCAGGAAACCTACAGTGAATTGTATGACGATTTAAAAAGCACGGTTGATCCGGAATTTGCTGATGATTACGAAGCGTTTCAGCTGGAGGCTCTGCGCAAGACGTTTGCCGGAGAAAGCGGTGAGATCCAGCTGGAGATGAAAATGCTTTTAACCGATGATCAATATCATTGGACAACAACGCAGATCATTCATGTTGACAACCCCTATTCCGAGGATCAGCTGGCGATTCTGATTTCCCGGCGGATTGACGAGCAGCGCTTAAAGGCTGAACGGCAGCAGGAAATCCTGAAGACAGCATTGGAAAATGCTCAAGCAGCCAGCGTGGCGAAAAGTCAGTTTTTATCCAATATGAGTCATGATATCCGTACCCCGATGAATGCCATCGTCGGCATGACGGCCATTGCCGAAACACGTCTGAATGAACCGGATCGGGTGAAGGAATGTCTGCACAAGATCAGTCTTTCAAGCAAGCATCTGCTCAGTTTGATCAACGACATCCTGGATATGTCCAAGATTGAAAGCGGAAAATTGACCATCACTCAGGAACCCTTTAATTTTGCTGAGCTGATCATTGAGGTTGTGGAACTTATTCGGCCGCAGGCTGAAGAAAAAGGTCTGACGTTTGTATTTCAGCCAGGGGTGCTGGAGAAAGAAGGCGTGCAGGGTGATCCGCTGCGAATTAGGCAAATTTGCCTCAACATCTTAAGCAATGCCGTGAAGTATACGCCGGCAGGCGGCAGGGTTACGATTGAAATGAGTCAGCGTCCAAGTTCTTATAAAGGATATCAAAATTTCGTCTTCCAATGCAGCGATACGGGAATCGGTATGGATTCGGAATTCATGAAGCATTTGTTTCAGCCGTTTGAACGTTCTGACAATCCGATGACCCGGACCGTGAACGGAACCGGATTGGGCATGGCGATCACGAAGAACCTGGTGGATCTGATGAACGGCGAAATTCAGGTTCAAAGTCATGTGGGACAAGGCTCCGTGTTTACTGTGATTTTGCCGCTGTCGCTGCAGAGTCAGCCGGATGAACAAATTCCGTCGAACTGGCAGGGAGCCCGCGTTTTGATCGCTGATGATGATCTGCAAATCGGCGAGGAGGCCGGCGCTTTGTTAACAAAGTTGGGAATGCGCGCTGATTACTGCAGCAGCGGAGAAGCGGCAATTGCAGCCGGGATGCAGGCTCAGACATCAGAACATCCGTATAAACTGATTTTGATCGACTGGAAGATGCCGGGGATGAACGGTTTGGAAACGGTAAGAGAGCTGCGGCAGAAACTGAAAGATCAGCCGAAAATCGTCATTCTTTCTGCCTATGATTGGTCGGATATTGAAGAACAGGCTCGTCAGTGCGGGGTCAGTGGTTTTTTGACGAAACCCTTCTACCGCTTTAAAATCTGCCGTCTGTTGAATGAGCTTGAAGAAGAACACCGGAAACCGATCTCAGTCAAACCCACTTTGTCTGATTTCAGCGATTGCCGTCTGCTTCTGGCAGAGGATAATGAGATCAACCGTGAGATAGTCCGTGAAATGATTGCCAGTCTGATCACCGTTGAAATGGATGAGGTGGATGATGGACAAGCGGCTGTTGAGAAAATCGCTTCCAGCCCGGAAGGCTATTATGATTTAGTTCTGATGGATATCCAAATGCCGCGCTTAAACGGTTATGAGGCGACCCGGCAGATTCGTCAGCTGAAGCGCGCCGATGTAAAAACTCTGCCGATCATTGCGATGACCGCCAACGCCTTTGATGAGGATGTCCGGCTGGCTTTGCAGGCAGGCATGAACGCTCATTTTGCCAAGCCGATTGATATTCAGCGGCTCGCGGAGATTTTGCTGCAGTTTCTGACAAAATCGCATCGGCAGGGAAACGATTAGAAGCATCCATGAATTATCAATCCCGCAGGTCTGCGGGATTTGTTTTGGAATGAAAGCAGGAAAGCTTTCGGAAAACGATAAATTCTTGCATTTGTCAATTGTATTTTTATGAGGAATGGAATACAATAGCGAAGTGACCGACCGGTCGGTCGGAAAAAGGAGAGGCCTATGTTTTCTAAATTCAGTGTTAAGAAACCTTATACTGTAATCGTGGGAGTGGTCATGTGCCTGTTGTTGGGCGTTATTTCATTTATGAATTCTACAACTGACCTCTTACCGGAAATGGAGCTGCCCTATGTCGTCATCTATTCGACTTATCCGGGTGCCAGCGCCGAAAAAGTAGAAACCAGTCTGACGCGGATTCTGGAATCTTCTGTCAGTACGACCGAGAATTTATCGAATATGAGTTCGATTTCCTCGGATAACTTATCGTTGATTATTTTAGAGTTTGCCGATGATACCAATATGGATACGGCAATGCTCGATTTGAACGCCAAGATTGACTTAGTTAAAGGATACTTGGATGAGACCATATCCAGTCCGACATTGATGGCAATCAATCCGAATATGATGCCGATCATGATGGCAACGGCCGATTATGATGGTCATGATCTTCAGGGATTGAGCGACTTTGTGAATGAAAAAGTCGTACCGGAACTGGAAAAGACCAAGGGTGTCGCCTCGGTCGATCCGACGGGATTGTTGGAAGAGACTGTTCAGATTGTTCTCGATCATCAGAAGATCGATGAGATCAACAACAAAGTCCTGGCCAGCGTGGATTCTGAATTAGCTAAGACAGAGCGGGAATTACGGGAAAAGCTGCAGGAAGTTAATGACGGTCTGCAGAAAATTACTGACGGAGAATCAGAATTAACAAGCACAAAGAATGAAACCTATGACAAACTGGCGCAGTCCTCAGTTCAACTGCAGCAGGCAGCGACCAATTTGATCGCGATGGATTCCCAGATCACTCAGCTGAAAGCGGAACAGGCTGCATTTACGCAGATTGTCAACGGTGTGGATCAGCTGAAAGCACAGCTGGGATTGGGAGCGGAAGCAACGGCCGAGGAAATCGCAGCTAAAACGGAGATTAAAATTGCTGAAATTCAAGCTAATCTTGGTCAATTAGAGGGAAGAATCCAGAGCCTGACTTCGTTACTACAGCAAATTCAGGAAGTACCGGATGAGGAACCGATTTCTGAGGAAATTAAAGCTCTGCTTCAAAGCGCCGGCATCACCGCTGAAATTGGAAACTATGGACAGGCCAAAGCTTTGATCAGCACGATGCTTGGCGAGCTTAACACGGCAAAGGAACAGGCGAGCGCTGGAATCACGACCATGCAGGCAGCTTTGCAGATTGTGCCGAAGTATGAGGATGCCAAAATCAAGCTCAGCAATGTTGAAATTGAAATTGCGACTGCTGAAGGCGTGAAACAGGCAGCCAGCAGTATGCTGACCCAAGCTGGTATTGATGTCTCCGACCTCAACAGCCTGCAGTCGAAGCTGGAATCAGGAAAGCTGACGGCAGCCGGTGAAATCACCAAAGGGGAGATGACAATTTCCTCGACCAAAACAACGCTGGAATCGGCAAAGACACAGATTGAAGACGGCTTGAAACAAATTGCCGAGGCGCGTGATGAAGCGCTGAAAAAAGCAAATATCTCAGAAGCCCTTTCGCCAAGCATGATCTCGACGATGCTGACCGCTGAGAACTTCTCCATGCCGGCTGGCTACATCGCCTCCAATGACGATTCACTGCTGATCAAAGTCGGAGACCAGTTTGCTTCTTTGGAAGAAGTAGAAAACTTGCTTTTGATGTCCATGGATATCGATGGCTTGGAAGAAGTCCGGCTTCAGGATCTGGCCAGCGTACAGGTCGTCAACAACAGTGAAGAATTATATACCCGCGTTAATGGAAATCCAGGCATCATGCTCTCTTTTCAGAAAAGTTCAACGGCTTCGACGGCAGATGTCTGCAAAGCGCTTCATAAAACGTTCGAGCAGCTGAGCGGACAATACGAAGGCCTGCATTTTTCAACCTTGATGGATCAGGGCGTTTATATTGATATGATCGTCAATTCGGTCTTGGAGAATTTCTTCTACGGTGCAATTCTGGCAGTCATCGTCTTAATTCTATTTTTGCGCGATCTCAAGCCGACGATCATCATCGCCCTCAGCATTCCAATTTCACTGATGTTTGCGATGGTGCTGATGTATTTCAGCGGTGTAACGCTGAACATTATCTCCCTGTCCGGCCTGGCTCTTGGCGTCGGTATGCTCGTCGATAACTCGGTTGTCGTCATTGAGAATATTTATCGGATGCGCAATGAAGGTGTGGGACTCATTGAAGCCGCGATTGAAGGGGCCAAGCAGGTTGCCGGTGCGATCATTGCGTCAACCTTGACGACCGTCTGCGTCTTCCTGCCGATTGTCTTTGCGACCGGTTTGGCGCGGCAGCTGTTTGTGGATATGGGACTGACGATCGCTTATTCGCTGCTCGCTTCGCTGATCGTCGCCTTGACGCTGGTGCCGATGCTTGCCAGCAAGATGCTGAAAAAGCAGAACGAAAAGAAGCAGCCCTTCTTTGAAAAGCTCGTGAATGGTTACACCGGTCTTTTGAAATGGTCGCTGGGTCACAAATTGATTGTGATGGGCGGCGTGATTGCGCTGCTGGTTTTCAGCACAATAGGTGTTATGAATATGGGGATGACATTGATCCCCTCTATGGATTCCGGCCAGATGTCTGTCAGCGTTTCTTTACAGAATGAAGATGCGGCAGATAAAGAGTGCTTTGCGATGTATGATCAGGTCATGGAGCGGCTGATGCTGGTGGAAGGCGTCGATACGGTCGGCGTGACCAGCGGCGGCAGCGGTTTGTCCATGATGATGGGCGGCGGCGGAAATACCTCAACAACGTTCTATATCATTACCGAAACCAAAGCGGATACGAAAAAGATGGAAGCCGAGATTCCGCAGGTTCTGGCCGATCTGCCGGTGGATGCTGTGGTTTCTACAAGCAATATGGACTTGAGCGTGCTGGGCGGCAGCGGTGTTGCGATGACGCTGTACGGCGATGACCTGGATGAACTGCAGGCTTCAGCCATTCAGATTGGAAATCAGCTGAAACAGATGGAAGGCATTGACGTCGTAGATGATGGACAGCAGGATCCGGTGCATGAAATCCGTGTCATTGTGGATAAGAATGAAGCGATGAAATACGGACTGACAGTAGCGCAGATCTACCAAAGCGTTGCTTCCGGAATTAAAGAAGAAACAACCAGTACGACACTGTCGATTCAGAATAAGGATTATCCGGTCGTGATTGTTCAGGATGCTGCTTCCCTGACTCAGCTGGACAATCTGCAGGATCTGAAACTGAAAGGCACACAAAATCAGGAAGAAAAGGAAGTTGAACTGTGGCGGATTGCCGATATTGAAAACGGCAGCGGCATGAACAGCATTTACCGTGAGAATTCCCGCCGCTATGTCAATGTGAGCGGTACGATCAAAGAAGGTTATAATGTTACTCTGGTCAGCCGTGAAGTGGAAAAGCAGCTCGACACCAGCGTGCTGCCGGAATCGGTAACGCTGGAATTCAGTGGTGAAAACGAAACGATTATGGAAACGATGCTTCAGATGGTTCAGATGATTCTGTTAGCGATCGCGTTTATCTATATGATCATGGTTGCGCAGTTTCAGAGTCTGCTGTCACCGTTTATCGTCATGTTTACGATCCCGTTGGCCTTTACCGGAGGCTTTTTGGGATTGTTGATTACGGGGCAGGAATTAAGCATTGTCGCAATGCTGGGCTTTCTGGTTCTGTGCGGCGTTGTCGTTAACAACGGTATTGTATTTATTGATTACGCCAATCAATTAAAGGAACTGGGATATACAACCCATGAAGCGATTGTGGAAACCGGACGGACACGTCTGCGTCCGATCCTGATGACAGCCATGACGACGATTCTGGCCATGACGACCATGGCGCTGGGCATTGGAACCGGCAGTGATATGATGCAGGGCATGGCCATTGTTACCATTGGCGGTTTGACGTATTCTACAATCTTAACGCTGTTTGTCGTACCGATTATGATCGAAGTCACAAGCCGGCGCCGAGATCGAAGAAAAGCGAAGGAAGTGGCTGCCGATGAATGAGGACAAGAAGGTACAGGTCTATCTGGGCGTTATTAGTCTGGTGCAACAAGGCCGTTCCATGAATGATTTAAAAGTATCTGAAATCGCTCAGGCGTGCGGCATTGGCAAAGGAACCTGTTATGAGTATTTTTCATCCAAAGAAGAGATTATTCGGGAAACCTTGATGTATACCTTCCATAAGGAGTTTGACAGCTTCTGTGATCTGCTTCAATTTGATCAAGGCTTTGAAGCGGGTTTTAGGCAAATCTTAACGGCTATGGAAAAAGCGTTAAGTCAGTTCTCTCCGTTTCAGACCTTGCTGTCAAGCGTCGGCAAGCGCGAATTGAAGCAATATGTCAGTGAGGAAATTATGGAAAACATTATGCTTCAGATGATTCAACTCATCGACGTCTTGCTGGATCAGGCGTTGCAGGAGGGCTGGATTCAGCCGCAGCATCCGCGGGAATATCAGCGGTTTCTGTTGATCGGGGTGATGGAAGCTTATTGTTTCCAGATCACCAATCCGCAATTGAAAATTTCTGCAGAGCAGGCCGCGGATTACGCCTGTCAGGGACTTCAGAAAGCCTTGTCCTGACCATTATGAAATTCATCAGAGATTTAAAAAAACGCAGAAGAGGCTGCGATTTCAATGGAACAGAAATAAAAAAGTAAAATTAAATTGGCATAAAGAAGTATTTTACGATTAGGCAGCACATCCTTATAGGGGTTATGCTGTCTTTTTTCCTATTTCTTCATTTCCACTTAGCTGTGGAAATGTCGGTAAGGGATTTCATTCATAAGTTAAATACGATTTCCATTTTCCCCCCTTTGTGTTTCATCGTTTTTTCCGTTTTATCAAACCGCTGTTTCCGCATCCGTTTTAATAGCTATTCTGTTTTGCAATAAAAAAATATTGATATACTTCATGAGGGTAACATGCTCGTAAAAATTTGCGGAATTGAGGGATATCCGCTATATTATAATGGGAACAGGAATGAAGTTTATAACTTTTGCTTAATCCTAGCTGTCATATCATAACCCTTGTATAATAGAATCACATTGTCTGGCTTGATGAACATGGTAAAACAGTGTTAAGCGTGACAGCGGTGCAGGCGGATTATAGCGGAAAAAGAGCAGGAATAAAATTTTCAATAGGTAAGGGGGAAACCATATGATCAAAAATGACAAGCAATTCAATGTGTTTCCCTCTTCTGTAGAAATAAGAAAATATATTTTATATTATAATATCGTATTTCCAAGGAGTAATATGTTTATGCCGCAATATGCGCTTATGCCTAATGCTTGCGGAACATTATCGCTTGCTTTTGATGGTTCATCGGTAATTGCCGAATTGTGGGGAGCAACTACAAAGCCGATTTTATTAGGCGCAGAGCCAAATCGGTATTGCATCCTTTTGCTTATTCAGCTTTCTCCTTATGGTTTGTATCAAATCACACGCCAAAGCCAAACAGAATTTGCAGACAAACGCCTTTCACTTGCAGACATTGATCATGACCTATTCAAGTCTTTGTATCAAGCCTTTGCAACATCAAAAACTACAATCAAATTGGTAAATACTTGTGAGAGAATTTTAATCAAACGTATAGAAAAAAAATGTTGTTTCGGATGCTTTGCGATTGGCGGCTGCAATGATATTTGATCGTCACGGACAAATCCAAGTGAGCGAAATCGCGCAGCAAACTCATTATAGTGAACGGCAGCTTAACCGCTTGTTTCTGATGCAAGTCGGAATGAATGTTAAGCGTTATATACGCATAAACCGCTTTAATTATGTTTTAAAGCACATTCAGAGGTCGCCTGTTTTTTTTGCTGAATTGTCGCAGCAAGCTGGATATTTTGATCAGGCCCATTTCGATAAAGACTTCAAGGCGATTAGTGGTGTTACCCCTCGAAGATATATGAAAACCATGTCGGATTTTTACTATGATGGAACAGAAATCTACAATATAATATCCTCAAAAAGGAGGAGTAATAAATGAAGTATCAAGGTTGTCTATTAGCAGTTAAAGATATAGCGGTTTCCAAACACTTTTATGAAAAAGTTCTTCACCAAAACGCTATCATCGATATGGGTGTGCATGTAACCTTCGAGGGATTTTCCCTGCAACAAGGATATGCTGAAATCGTTGGGGTACAAGCCGATAGTGTTAAAGAACAATCGCACAATTTTCAACTTTATTTTGAAGTAGAAGATTTAGACAGCGTGTTTGGCGAAATGAGAAACATAACCGACTTGCACTGGGTCCATAAAATTAAGGAATATCCGTGGGGACAACGGGACATTCGAGTATATGACCCTGACCGACATATTGTTGAGATTGCAGAGGCGATGAATAGCGTGATCCAACGCTTTATCAGCCAAGGGATGACGGTTGAGGAAGTTGCGGCTCGCACGATGTTTCCCGTTGAAATCGTAAAGCAGTATGCGTTGTAATAGGATATACGTCACAGGGCAACTATGGCAAAGCTGCTGTTTAACTCGAAACAAAGGAGGCTGCATATGAATTGGGAGCCATGGACAGGCTGTTACAAAGTAAGCGACGGCTGTACAAACTGTTATTTCTACGGGCCATATGCAAGACAATATGGACAGAATACAATTCTAAAAACAGATAAATTCGACTGGCCTATAAGGAAAAATAAAAAAGGCGAGTATAACATCAAAGGGGATAAAATTCTTGCTACCTGTTTTGCTACTGATTTTTTTCTGCCTGAAGCGGACGCGTGGCGCGGGGAGATCTGGGCTATGATTAAGGAACGGACAGATATTGATTTTTTGATTTTGACAAAACGGATTGATCGATTCCTTGTATCGCTTCCGTCAGATTGGGGAGCAGGATACGACAATGTAAATATTGGCTGTACTGTTGAAAATCAACAATTAGCCAATTATAGACTTCCGTTATTCCTATCTTATCCGATTAAGCGGCGATTTATCGCTTGTTCCCCACTTTTAGAAACGATAGACTTAACACCATATCTTCATGGCGTAGAACATGTTACCGCAGGTGGTGAAACCGGGCGAGATGCTCGAGAATGTGATTTTGAGTGGGTGCTGAACATTCGTGAACAATGTCAGAAAGCTAACATAACTTTTTGGTTCAAAAATACAGGCTCACTTTTCAGACGTAACGGTATAGTTGAAAAAATAAATCCTTTTAAGCAAACGAGTATCGCGAAAGAACTGGGAATAGATATTTCAGACGGAAAAAAATTATTTTGACAAAACTTCAAATACAATGGAGCGGTTGTTCCAATGCTGACAAAAATAAAATAGGCAGACAGCTGAATCGTTATGCAGTCAAATAAATATAGAAGCCTAACCAATAACAATCGAAGTCGCTGTTTTTCCTATTTGAGAAAGGTGAAGCCAGAAGGGGGATGAAAGTTGCTTTTTTTAGGACATGGCGGTATCCATGAGGTATCTCCGTGTCCTTTTCGGCTTTGATAAACTTGTTAAAAAGCTGTTCGCTGTAATGGAAGATAGTGCCAATATTAATGGACTGTCAGGTTATTAAGTATGTTGTAACTATTTGTATTGCTTAAACGTCTATGGTTATGCCGATACATAAAGTAGGAATGTGTACGTGAGAAACAGAAGCGCAGATATCTACGGTATTGCGCTGGATATTTCAAGAATCTGTTTAGGGTTCAAGGACATTCTAAGTTTATCTATGCATTTTTAAGTTCCTTTTTGATAGCTAAGCAAGGAGCGGGGATGAGGAAAGGGGAGTTATATTTCCCTAAAAACGATACTTATTTGCATGATAAAACAGTCAAACCGTTATCTAGACAAAACACCTGTTTTACTTTGTGTCCTGTTTGCCAGTGTTCACGATAAGTTTCGTTTACTTCCTTTTCACAATTTCCCTTTCGCTTTTTTGTTGAGCGAGAATCTAGATTAAACGCGGCATTTTCGGCGTGCGAGCAGCAGCAGCCATGCCATTGCGGCAGTATAAAACATTTCCAATAATGAATTAATACTCAGAAAGCGGGTATACAGCAAAGCACAGAAGATCAAGATCACAGAAGTGACTTCAATTCCCCAGCGGCCTAACTGCCATCTGCGCTGCTGTCCCTGATAAAAAACGCTCAGGATCAGAACATTCAAAGCGATGAAGGCCAGATTGCTGATGAGGATGTGCAGATGAGCCAGAAAGGGCAAGGTTTCCGGCAAATAGGGAAAGACCATCGAAAGGATCATGAACAGAAAGGTCAGATCATAGCAACGTTTCCAACAGACATTGAAGGCCTGCGCTAAATCCCGAATCATCATTCGGAAAATAAAAGCGCCGCTGACAGCCCAAATCAGAATTAAATAACGATAGCCTAATCCGTTGCCAACCCAAGACAGGTTGGTTGTCAGCGGATTGTCCCGCAGAATCAGAAAAAAGGTGTAGAGTGGAAACAGCACCCCGCCGAGCCATTCAGTTTTATTTAGGAAATAACGCGTTTTTTTCATGTTTCCATTATAACGAAAAGCGCGGTTCAATTCAAATCCGGACTACGCAGCCGGAAAAAATGTGATACAATAAATTCACTTTGGAGGACGAACATGGATAAGAAAATCAAGGTGGGGTATCAGGGGGCGCACGGCACCTTCAGTGAAATTGCAGTTCAGGAATTTTTTAAGAATCAGGTTTTTGAGGCCTGTAATTATAAGAATTTTCCTTCGATTATTGCGGACGTGGAAAAGGGCATGATTGATTATGCACTGCTTCCGGTAGAGAATACAACGACCGGTATCATTTATCGGACTTACGACTTACTAAAAGACAGCGATATTTTTGCGGTGGGTGAAATTTTAGTTCGTATTGATGAGCATTTAATTGGCTTGCCGCAGTCCAAAATCGAAGATTTGCGCGAGGTGTATTCCCATCCGGAACCGCTTGATCAATGCTCCGGATTCTTTGCGGCGCATCCTTGGATTAAACCGGTGACTTATCAGGATACGGCAAAGAGTGTAGAATATGTAGCCCAGTGTCAGGATCCAACCAAAGCTGCACTGGGCAGCTGGCTGGCTGCGCAATATTACGATCTGCCTATTTTAAAGGAACGGGTGCAGGATAATCAGTTGAATACAACGCGGTTTTTCTGTGTTGTTAAAGGGGAGCAGAGCGTTCCTGAAGCAGACAAAATCAGCATGTACTTTGTTGTCAATCATGAACCAGGGGCTCTGTATGAAGTTATCCGCGTGTTTGCCCAGCGCGGCATCAACATGTTAAAGCTGGAATCCCGCCCGATCCGAGGACGGATGTTTGAGTATTGTTTCTATATTGATTTTGACGGCAGTCTGCTTCAGGATAAAACCCGCGAAGCGATTGCTGAGGTCCGCGAACATTGTTTGGAAGTAAAAGTTTTAGGGAGTTATAAGCGGGCGTTTAATGGAGAGTTGTTATGAAAAAAGGGATAATCTTAATCTTGCTGGCTATGATCTTAGGTGCCTGCGCCGCAGCCCCTCAACCCACGCCGGATCCAGCAGATACACCTACTCCGAAGATTGAAGAAACGCTGGCGCCAACCCCGGCGCCGAATGCTTCTGTAAATGCAAATCCTGCAGATATGAGTGCTTATGAAGGTTTTAATGATACGTTGAATGTCTTCGTTGAGATCAGCCTGGAAGATTCATTGTCAAAGATGGAACAAGGTGAATCATTTCTGATCTATTACGGCAAGCCGAATTGTCCTTGGTGCGTAGAAGCCATTCCGCTGTTGAATCAGGCTGCGAAAGAGAACGGTGTCTTAGTTTATTATGTCGATACAAGCAAATCGGAAAACTATTCGGAAGCGATGTTTGATATGCTGATCCGCCGTTTTCAAGGATGGCTGCTGACCAATGAAGAAGGGGAAGAAAGCTTTTATGTACCAGATGTAGCGTTAATTTTAAAGGGACAGGTAGCTTCCAATCATATCTCGACAGTGGATACGCATGATCCTTATCTAGGACCGATGACTGATGTTGAACAAACACAGCTGAAAGAGATTTACGCAGAAATGATTGAAAGTCTGAAAGCAGAGAACTAATTACGCTGTTTTTTACTTAAAAAAGGATTCGGTTATTGAAATTAGGATGATATAATAAAAATGGATTTCAATTAATCTTTTCGATAGTTCATAGTAAAGCGGGGGATAAAGGATGAAACGGCGGAATAAAGGTTTTACATTGATTGAATTGATCGTCGTTGTGGCGATTTTAGTGTTGCTGATGTTGATGTTGGTGCCGCGGTTAACTGGATTTACGAAAACGGCTTCTGTGACGGTATGCAATGCTAATGTGGCTAATGCTTATAAATTAATGGTTATGGAATATTCTCTTCATTACGAGGATTTTGATAAAGAAGATGCAGAAAGAGTAATTGATGAAAATTTAGGAGATCATGAAAAACTTTGCCCGCTTGGTGGAAGAATTCATGTGGAGGTAGATCAATATAATAAAAGTGATTTCACTGTTTATTGTGAAGAACATGGACAATCGGATCAGCAAAAATTAGCGAACTATTCGGGGGATGTTCTGAAAATGGCTGTTGAAGAGTATTACACCAAGAATTTTCCTTACCGTGATGTACTTGATTCGCGTGGAAAAAATTTTGGTACTCCATTTAAACAGAAAATTGCTGAAAAATACAATTTAGATATTGGTAATTTTGATTTTACAATTGTAAAAGATATTAAAAGTGGATCGGGTTTTAAAGTTTATATTTATGATGGTATTGGAGATGCGAAAAAAGGTGAAACAATTACGGGCGTTGTTTACTCATACGATGCTAATCAGAATTTAATTGGAGCAGAAAAAGGAGAGAATTTTACAGGAACCGTATCGAATAAAACAACAGAAGGGTTTACGTATAACATATTAGATATTAACTCCATTCAGTAACAAGTTTTATTTAAGAAAGATCCGTGAGGTTATTTAGTTCTGTAGGATCATCTGAAACAAGATATCAAAGTTTCAGAAAAAGATTGCATTTCAATCGAATTGTGATATAGTAAAAACATCGAGGTGTTGAGTATGATGAAAAATATCTGCGAAAAAATTGAACATCCGAGTTCTTCTTACTTTTATTTTACCTTTAGATAGAGGGCTGGTTCGCTTTGGACATTAGCCCGTTTTGATTTGAAATCAGGCTATATCTGAAGGGAATGCGAAATGAAATGCTGAACCGTACAGGATATGCCTGTACGGTTTTTTTGTGGAAGTGTGAGAGGGGAGAAAAGAAATATGATGAAAAAAATCACGGTCAATCTCAAAGACAAAAGCTATCCGATTTTGATTCAGCGGGGATTATTGAATCAGATAGGACAGGTTCTCGATGGTCAGCGCAAGGTGATGATTATTACCGATGAAGGTGTTCCGGAGGAATATGCTCAGCGCGTACTGGCTCAGTGTTCCCAGGGCTATGTCGAACGGGTAATTCAGGGCGAAGGTGCCAAAAGCATGGAAGTTTACCAACAGATTTTGCGGCGATTGCTGAAAGAACGCTTTTCACGCAAAGATCTGATCGTCGCGTTAGGCGGCGGGGTTATCGGCGATTTGTCCGGATTTGTTGCGGCTACCTATATGCGAGGGATCGAGTTTATCAATATCCCAACAACAACGCTTTCCCAGATTGACAGCAGTATCGGCGGTAAAGTCGCAATTAATCTGGATGGAATTAAAAACTGTGTCGGAGCTTTCTGGCAGCCAAAAATGGTTTTCATTGATCCGGATGTACTGACCACCTTGCCCAAACGGCATATCAACAACGGTTTAGCTGAAGCCTTAAAAGCGGGATTAATTCGGGATGAATCGTTATTTGAACTGTTTGAAACCGAAAATCCAATGGATCACATTGAAAAGATTCTATATAAATCGCTGATGATGAAAAAGAAGGTCGTCGAGATTGATGAACGCGAGATTGGTGTCCGGCGAATTTTGAATTTCGGCCACACAATCGGTCACGGCATCGAGAGCTATTATCATCTGCAGGATGTTTATCATGGTGAAGCAGTAGCGTTAGGCATGATGAAGATGATCAAGGATGAAGCCGTGCGCGAACGTCTGCATCCGATTTATCAACGTTTAAATCTGAAAGAGGACATTGAATATGATCGTCAACAGGTTTACGATTTCATAACCAAAGATAAGAAGATTGATGGCGGAACACTGACGATTGTCCTGCTGCGCAAGGTAGGCGAGGCGTACTTGAAGGACATTCCGACAGAAAAAATCAAAGAATATCTGTAACAGATCAAGAATACAGAAATAAGATTGAAAGGCAAACGAATAAAACAAGGAGATCAAACGATGAAAAGTGCGATTGGACAATGCATTCAGCTATCGCTGTTTGGCGAAAGTCATGGCGAAGCGATTGGCGTAGTGATTCAGGGGCTGCCTTCGGGAATTCTGATTGATCAGGCCTGGATGCAAAAACAAATGGAAAAGCGCAAGCCGAAAGGAAAAATTTCAACCCAGCGGCAGGAAGAGGATATTCCGGAAATCGTCAGCGGCGTTTTTGAAGGCAGGACAACGGGGACGCCGCTGTGCATTCTGATCCGAAACGAAAATATGCGAAGCAAGGACTATTCCAAAATGCGGGATATTCCGCGGCCTTCCCATGCTGATTACACCGCGCAGGTAAAATACCAAGGATTTCAGGATTATCGCGGCGGCGGTCATTTTTCCGGACGGATTACCGCGCCGTTAGTAGCGGCGGGAGCGATTTTCCTGCAGATGCTGAAATCCAAGGGGATTGAAGTCGGAACGCATGTCAGTCAGATGCAGGAAATCATGGATGAGCCGCTGGCTGACGATGAGATCCTGCTGCGAAAACAGCTGCTGGCTTTGGAGGATCAATATCTGGCCTGCATCCAAGATTCAGTACGGGATGCAATCCAGAAAAGAATTGAAGAAGCGCAGACTCAGGGCGATTCGATGGGCGGTATTTTGGAAAGTGCCGTTGTCGGAATGCCGGCTGGCGTAGGGGAACCTTTCTTTGATTCGGTCGAAAGCAAGCTTGCACATTTACTTTTCAGTATCGGAGCTGTGAAGGGCGTAGAATTTGGCGATGGTTTTGACTTCGCGGCGAAAACCGGCAGCGAAGCCAACGATGGCTTTGCGATCAAGGACGGACAGCTTCAGACGCTGACCAATCACAACGGCGGAATTAACGGCGGAATTACCAATGGCATGCCGCTGCGGATCCGGACGGTCGTAAAGCCGACGCCTTCCATATATAAACCGCAGTCCAGCGTTAATCTGAAAACCGGAGAAGCCGTGACGCTGCAGATTGAAGGCCGGCATGATCCGGCGATCCTGCATCGGGCAAGGGTCGTTGTTGACAGTATGATTGCTTTGGGGCTGGTGGATCTGTTGACAGAACGATTCGGGATTCTGTGGTGGAAAGGGGAAGACGCATGCGGCGGGGATTGATCGGTGAACATTTAGGTCACAGCTATTCCCAACGGATTCACGAAGCTCTGGGCGGTTATGCCTACGAGCTGATTGAAGTCAGTCCTCAGCAATTGGACGCTTTGATGAAAGCGAAAGAATTTGCGGCGCTGAATGTCACGATTCCGTATAAGCAGACGGTTATCCCCTATCTGGATGAACTCGATGAACGGGCACAGCGGATCGGCGCGGTCAATACGATCGCCAATGATCATGGCCGTCTGATCGGTAAAAACACGGATTATTATGGATGCCGGTTCATGCTGGAACAGGCGGGAATTGAGATTCGCGATAAGAAAGTCATTCTGTTGGGCAACGGCGGGGCTGCCCAGGCCGTTTATGCGGTACTGGAGGATTTGGGGGCTTTATCCATCCTCAAGGTGAAGCGGAATCCATCAGCGCAGACCTTGACCTATGAAGAAGCCTATCGACAGCACAGCGACACTCAGGTGATCGTCAATACCAGCCCGGTAGGAATGTTTCCAGATCAGGAAGGGAATCCGATAGAACTGAATCACTTTTCGCAGTTGGAAAGCGTGGCGGATGTTATCTATAATCCGCATCGCACCCGTCTGATTGTCGAGGCGCAGAAGCGCGGATGCAAAACTGCGACTGGGTTGAGCATGCTGACAGCGCAGGCGGCGGAAGCCATCCGGGCATTTACCGGCAAAGCCGTCAGTTCGGAAGCGATCCTGAAAATGACGGCGGATTTAGCCAGAGAAAAGATGAATCTTGTTTTGATCGGTATGCCGGGCTGCGGCAAGAGTACGATTGCCAGGAAACTGGCGGAGCTCAGCGGCCGTCCGCTTGTCGATATTGATCAGCGGATTGTTGAGCGGATCGGCATGCCGATTCGGGCGTTTTTCGATCAGGAAGGCGAAGCCGCTTTCCGCCAGATTGAGGTTGAGATCCTGGCTGAGGTGACGCTGCAGAGTGGGCAGATTATCGCCACCGGCGGCGGGATCGTCAAAGATTGGGAAAATGTTCGGCGGCTGCGCCAAAGCGGCAAAGTGTATTTCTTGGATCGCAGCCTGGATCAGCTGGAAACCGATCCAAGTCGCCCATTAAGCTCCAGCCGTGAAGCACTGCGTCAGTTATACGATCAGCGGATTGAGCTGTATCGGAGTGCCTGTGATCAACAGATTGACAACAACGGAAGCATTGAACAGACAGCTCAGGAATGCTGGCGCCGCTGGCAGACCGAGAACGATGGTTTTATTGTTGAGAATACAAATTCAACAGGGGGAATGAAAAAATGATTATCACATTAAAAAAGAACACACCGCAGCCGGAAATTGACCGACTGATCAAAAACTTTGAAAAACAAGGCGTTCAGGTCAACATGATCTCCGGCGCTAATTACAATGTTTTTGGTTTAGTCGGCGATACGGCGAAGCTGGACGAGCGGCGGATCATGGCGAATGAGTGGGTGGAAGAGGTTACGCGCATTGCCGCTCCATATAAGCTGGCTAACCGGATGTTCCACCCGGAAGACTCGGTCATCGATGTCAGCGGCATAAAGGTGGGCGGTCACGAAAAGATCGCGGTGATCGGCGGTCCTTGTTCGGTTGAGGGCGAAACGATGATCTGCGATATCGCTCAAGAGGTCAAGGCTGCCGGCGGCGTGATGCTGCGGGGCGGGGCATACAAGCCGAGAACCTCCCCATATGCGTTTCAGGGCATGGGCACCGAAGGTGTTCTGGCGATGGTCAAAGCGCGGGAAAAGACAGGTCTGCCGATTGTCAGTGAATTGATGAGTGCGAATAAGATTGATGAATTTGTCGAGCATGTCGATCTGATTCAGGTCGGAGCGCGCAACATGCAGAACT
>ERZ1106981.420-NODE-420-length-32805-cov-37.166595_pt1 | contig 32805 bp, 29 predicted proteins | sample MGYA00403692_ERZ1106981 | MGnify/ENA primary metagenome ERZ1106981 (study PRJEB35170, sample SAMEA104062431) | human gut metagenome | biome: human gut; feature: human-associated habitat; material: faeces | place: Denmark | collected 2012-06-22 ... | reverse complement strand
TTAGAAAAGGAAGCGTGAAAATGGAAAAAGTTAGAACTAGATTTGCACCCAGCCCAACCGGCTACATGCACATCGGAAATCTTCGCACAGCCCTTTACGAATATCTGGTCGCAAAAAAGGATGACGGAACCTTCATCCTGCGGATTGAAGACACCGACCAGGAACGTTTGGTCGAAGGTGCTGTCGATCTGATTTACACGACATTGAAGGAATGTGGTCTGGACCATGACGAAGGACCGGACGTCGGCGGCGATTATGGCTCGTATGTCCAGTCGGAACGTATGGCTTCCGGCATTTATAAAGAATATGCGGAAAAGCTGATTGAACTGGGCGGCGCGCATTACTGCTTCTGCAGTGAAGACGATATTCACCATCAGAAGGAAGAAGCCGAAGCCAAAGGCGTCTCCTTCAAATACAACGATCCGTGCCACAACATGACGCTGGAAGAAGCGCGGCAGCGAATTGCCAATGGCGAAAAATACGTCGTCCGGCAGAATATCCCATTGACCGGCACCACTTCGTTTGACGATGAAGTGTACGGTCATATCGAAGTTGAAAACAGCATTCTGGATGAAAGCATCCTGTTAAAGTCCGACGGATTCCCAACATACAACTTCGCCAATATCATTGACGATCACATGATGAACATCACGCACGTCGTGCGCGGCAACGAATATCTGTCGTCGACACCGAAGTACAACCTGGTCTATCAGGCGTTCGGCTGGAACATCCCGAAGTACATTCACCTGCCGCCGGTCATGAAGGACGAGCATCACAAATTAAGCAAGCGCAACGGCGATGCGTCGTTTCAGGATCTGGTGGCGAAAGGCTATCTGCCGGCCGCGATCCTCAACTACATCGCGCTGTTAGGCTGGTCGCCGGAAACCGAACAGGAAATCTATTCGCTGGACGAATTGAAAAAAGCGTTCTCCGTCGAGCGTATCAGCAAATCGCCGGCAATCTTCGATATTGAAAAACTGACATGGATGAACGGCATGTATATCCGCAATCTGACGCTGGAGCAGTTCCATCAGCTGGCGCTGCCGCATCTGAAGAACGCCGTCAAGGGCAACTTTGACCTCGTTGACATCAGCAAGATCCTGCAGCCGCGGGTGTCCACGCTCAATGAGATTGACGAAATGGTCGATTTCTTCGACGCTCTGCCGGAATATGACATCGCGATGTACACGCACAAAAAGATGAAGACCAATGCTGAAATCGCCCTTGCCTCTTTAAAGCAGGCCCGCGAAGTGCTGGCGGCGCTGCCGCAGTGGAGCGAAGAAGCGATCCATGATTCCTTGATGAATCTGATTCAGGAATTAGGCATTAAGAATGGTCAGATGCTGTGGCCGGTCCGCACGGCTGTCAGCGGCAAGCAGTTCACCCCGGGCGGCGCGATTGAAATCGCTCATATCCTGGGCCAGGCGGAAACGCTGCGCCGGATCGATACCGGCATTGCCAAACTGAGCGAACAGGCATAACCCTCGTTCGTCTTCCCTGCCGCATCAAAACCAAATCCCATAGTAAAGAAAGGTTGGAATACAATTATGGCTGGATATGTCGTCGTCGGATCCCAATGGGGTGATGAAGGAAAAGGAAAAATCGTTGACGTTTTGGGAGATAAAATGGACATGGTCGTCCGCTTCCAGGGCGGCAACAATGCCGGACACACCGTGGTGGTCGAAGGCGAGAAAACGGTTCTGCACTTACTGCCCTCCGGCGTTCTGCATCAGGACGCACTGTGCGTCATCGGCCCGGGCGTCGTTGTCGATCCGTTTGTTCTGCTCAAAGAGATCGATGAACTGGAGTCCCGCGGCGTCAACACGGAACACGTCAAGATCAGCGGCCGCGCGCATCTGATCATGCCGTATCACGTCAAGCTGGACGAGCTGCAGGAAACGCGGCTGGCCGGCAACAAAATCGGCACGACCAAGCGCGGCATCGGTCCTTGCTACGCGGACAAATACACCCGCATCGGCTTACGCGCCTGCGATCTCGTTGATTTCGATAACTTCAAATCCAAGCTGGCCACGACCCTTTCGATTAAGAACGAACAGATCGTCAAGCTGTATGAGGAAGAACCGTTTGATTACGACGCGCTTGTTGAACAGTTCAAGGAAATCCGCGAACGCCTGCTTCCGCGCATCATCGACGCAGTCACCACAGTCAACGACGCTTTGGATCAGAACCAGAACGTGCTGTTTGAAGGTGCTCAGGCGAACATGCTGGATATCAATTACGGCACCTACCCGTATGTCACTTCCTCCAGCCCGACGGCTGCGGGAGTCTGCGAAGGCGCCGGCGTCAGTCCGTTCAAGCTGGATCATGTCATCGGCGTTGTCAAGGCCTACTCGACCCGTGTCGGCGAAGGACCATTTGTCACCGAGCTGCTCGATGAAGTCGGCGAGGAACTGCGTCAGGCCGGCAATGAATACGGCGCAACGACCGGCCGTCCGCGCCGCTGCGGCTGGCTCGATCTGTGTGTTGTCAAACAGGCTGCCCGGATCAACGGATTAACCGATCTCGTCGTCACGAAAATTGACGTCCTGTCCCAGTTTAAAACACTGCCGGTCTGCGTCGGTTATGAAATCGACGGAAAAGTCACAACTTCCATCCCGGCATCCCTGGAAGAATACGCAAAAGCCAAGCCGGTCTACCGCATGATGGAAGGCTGGGAAGAAGATATCACCGGTATCCGCCAGTTTGAAGAACTGCCGGAGAACTGCCGCAAATATCTTGCGCTGATCGAAGAGATCACCGGCACCCGGATTTCGCTGGTTTCCGTCGGTCCGGATCGTGAGAACAACATCGTCATTCACGATTTGACAAAATAACAAAATCTTAGAAAAAGCTCAGTCCGCATTCAGCAGGCTGAGCCTTTTTTCTGTTTCTTGACATCCCTTATTCATGAATGTCCTTTGTTTTTCGTTGATTGGCCTACCCTCACTTCTCTCCGGCAGCGTGTGGCGGTTAAAGAATCGGGATCCCGATCTGGATATCGCTGAGTCCTTGTTCGTCAACAGATTCGCCATATCGGATAAGATCATACCGCGCATTTTCATTCAGCTGACATGAAGCTGAGGGAAACCATTGATTATAGATCAGTTCGATGACCGGCTCCAGAGAGTCCTGGCATCGGCCTTGATATTCAAACACCACATAGCGGCTGGCCGGCAGCGTTAGCCGCCGCATGCCCTTGGGGACAGACTGAGCTTGATCATCCAGAAGTTCCACCTGAGCCCCTGCCCAATAGGTAAACATCGGCCCCTTCTGCGAATTTGAGAACTCAGTATAATCATGAACGCCGATCAGGAAATCCGGATCGCTGCGTCCGGGAATTGAAGATTTATTTTGATGCAGTTTCCGCCAGGTCCGGCCGATCGCCCCAAACCCATGCCGGAGTTCGGCACAATAACCGACAAGCGTTATCGTGCCCTCATCCCGAATTTGAATTTTAAAATTACGCAGCGCATCCGGCTGACTATTCTGCAATTCCAATCGGGGCTGCAGCGGCAAGTACAGCTTTCTGCGCCGGTATATTTTTGGGCTGCAGTGATAAACCGCCTGAAACTGGCGGGAAAATGAACGCTGCGTCTGATAACCCGAATCCAAAGCAATCCTCAGGATCGGATCAACAGTAAACACAAGCCGCCGTGCCGCTTCACTCATCCGCCGGCGCTGGATATAACGATGCACCGGCACGCCGGTCAATGCAGTAAACAGCCGGTGCCAGTGATACTTGGAATAGCCGACGGCAGCGGTCAGTGCGTTGAGATCCAGGGTTTCATCCTGCAGATGCTCCTCAATGTAATCAACAGCCCGGCTAATTTGTTCTCGATTGTCATTCATGCTTTCGCCTCCTGGTTCAAGCATACCCGAATCCGATTTCAGTTTTATCACCATTCTTGCGGCATTGGGAAATTGTCACGATTTTCCTGAATTCTCCTCGAAGCTCTGTGCTTCATCCCCGGCTTTCTTCCTCCTCATTTTCACAGCTTAAACGTTCGGAAGACATCAGAATATGCCGCTTGAGGAAAGCTTCCAGAATCAGCGCCACGATCAGCAGCAAACCCCAGTCGAGCAGCGGCAGCGAAGGAAATTCAAAATTCAGATTGATTGACGAGAAAGCCAGTGCGTCAATTTCCGTGATCGGAAAGAACCGGATCACCGCCGCCTGAATCAACGGTTCGATCAGTCTCACGGCGCAGAAGCCGGCCAACATCCGATTCCCCTGACAGCATTTTTTAACGAGGACCGGCGATCTGTCTCCGCTGACTGCCATCCGCAGCAGCTGCCGGTAACAAAACCCGAAACCCAATAACAGAGCCATTTCCAAGACGCCCATCAAGCCGATCACAACCAAATTTACCACGAACAGCCGGGAATGACTTAACCCAAACTGGCGCATCGTAAGCAACAGACCGGCGATCATAAGGACGTTAACGATCATCACCGCAGCCATTCCCCAGCTCAACAGCCGCGCTAAAAGAAGCACTCGTCCGCGGTTATCTTTACGCCGGTAAATCAATGCCAGAACAATGGCCAGACCTGCCAATAAGGCCTGCATTCCCAAACCAGCCCGAAACCAAACTATTGCGTTTTGCATCCTTGATTTCCTCCCTTATTCCTTCCACAAATCCAGCCGCAGCAGGTAAGCATCATTTTCAAACGACCGCGGCGTCAGCTCCGCAAACCCCAGCTTCAGCTGGATCGCAGGTTTTTCTAAGATCATCCGGATCAGGAAATGATACTCATCATCCGCCGGAGCCTCCATTTCCGCAATGTAATAACCAAACAGGGTCTTCCGGCTCCAATAATGCGTCAAGGGCAGCTGCACGCGCTGGCAGCTGCTCCACATGCTTGTCGTGTCCAGCTGAGAATTACCTGGATAAGTAGTATTCAGAGGATCCAGCGAATAGACTGCAGCGTTTTTAGCCTGATAAAAATGTTTCTGTTCCACCAGCTGCATCGCAAAGCCCGAACAGGGCGTTCTTTGTGCGCGATCCTCGTCAAACAGATACAGCCTGCGGCTGACAGCAGCCGCCGTGTCCTGCTGCACATAGTTAAAGAAAAGCGTCAGTTTCCCCTGCGGATTTTCAAACAGCCGGGCAATCGCAAAATGATCTTCCGTGCGATCAGAACCGCTGGTCAGATAGTGGAGCTGATGTTCTTTAACGTACTGATTTTGTTCTTCCGTCAAATTCATCGGATTAATTGAAGCTGTTTCGAATTTTGTGCGGTTCTGACTGACGCTGCATGTCAGCAGTACGCCCAGGATTATCAGCAGTACAATCCCGCGTTTCATAGTCCCATCCCCTTTTTCACCTTGGTTTCCCCTGCGCTGCGGCCGAACCGCGTTGATTTGCTTAATTCTATTATAAAAGAAGCGGAACTGAATAACCAGCGCCGCTTGTAAAACGTCATGAATTTGTAAATGATTCAGCTTGTTAAAAAAGAGAAATCTGCTGCGGGCCGCGGCTGAAGCGATAAGCCTCAATAATCGCTTTCATCTGGGTTAACAAGCCCAGCTGCCGGCATTCCGTTTCAATCATCGCCTTCAGCTCAGACGGCTTGCGGCAGGCGCAGCTGTATCGGTTGCCGTAGCGGCGGATATATTTCTCTTTTAATCCTGGAAACTGTTCATCCAGACATTGATAATAATACTCCCGCTGGCGATCGCGCATCGTCATGCCATAGCTGCAGTAAACAAACTGCGCGCCGGCTTCTTTCGCGCGGATTAAAATCTGATGAAGGTTCTCCCGATCATCCGTAATTCCCGGCAAGACCGGCATTAACAGCACACCGGTAAACAATCCTGCTTTTGACAGCTGCGCCATCGCTTCAAAACGCTGGGTGCTCGACGGGGCATGGGGTTCAATTTTCCTTGCCAGCGCATCGTCCGCCGCCGTGATCGTAAATTTGCACAGCACCGGCGAATGCTGATGGATCCGGCATAACAGATCGATATCTCTGACCGCGAGAATTCCCTTGGTCGCGAAACCGACGCCGAAGCCATATCGATCCAGCAGAGCTAACGACCCGCGCGTCACCTCCAGCTGTTTTTCAAAAGGATTATAGGGATCGGTCATCGCGCCGTTCATGACGACACCGGTGCGCCGCTTACTCTTTAATTCTTTTTCCAGCAGTGTCAGCACGTCTTTTTTAACCATCACCGTATCAAACTGATCATTGCCGTAGCATTCGCTGCGTGAATCGCAGTAAATACATCCATGACAGCACCCGCGGTACAAATTCATATTATAATCGCCGCCAAACCACCACTGGCCGTTCTTCATCGGCGCTAACAGCGTCTTGGCGCTGATTTCCGGTACTATACTCATCCTGTGATCCCTGCTTTCTGCTTGTGTTCTCTGCTTTATCCTACTTAGTGAAACCCACTTTTACATCCCGTTGGATTTCAATAAATCTTCTTTTAGTTTACCAGGGAATACCTGACAACAGGATGTCAGGTATTCTGTTTTTATTCTAGTTCCGCTTCCTTATTATACTGTTCTGCCAAAGCAAGGATACACCGCCGCATTTTCTCCCGCACGTCTTCCGGCGCCAGCACTTCCGTGCAGTCGGCCATGGACAACAGATAACTCAGCAGCCATTCGGTGTCCGGGCAGGTAAACTGCGCCGTCGTCATTTCCGGCGTTGATTTCAGCTCAATCTGTTGGAAATCATCCATCAGCCGCGCAATCCCCTGCGGCTGGACCTTCATGGTAATCGTCACGCTCTTCCCACTGTTCGGCAGCGGCGTCAGAATGGTATCCGGCAGCGGACGCGGCTCAAAACTTTCGTCAAGTTCTATGACTTCGCGCATCCGCACAATTTTGAAAAACCGTTCTTCCTCCCGCAGTGTGCACCAGCCGTAACAGTACCAGGCCTGAGCCTTAAACACCAGCCGCAGTGGTTCAACAATTCGATGCGTCGCCTCCCGGTTCAGTCCGTAATAATCAAATTGAATGCGTCTGCGATTACAAATCGCATGGCGCAGAAGACTGAATAAATCCGGTTGATCCGCAGTCTTAGACCATAGCGAAAAATCCGCTTCAATCCAGGACTGACGCGGCTGGCCCAGCAGCGCGGAGACTTTCTGCAGCACCTGTGTTTCTTCCTGAACACCGGTGGACCGCAAGCCCTCCAGCAGTGCCGTCAGTTCCTGCTTCTCCGCTTCTGAAAAAACAGTTTTGTTTAAGACGAACGTATCCCACAGCTCGATCCCGCCGTCTTTTCCCCGTCGGGCGTAAATCGGAATTCCCGCCTGAGAGAGAAAATCAAGATCGCGGTAAATCGTCCGCACGGACACCTCAAAGCGGTCTGCCAGCTCCTGAGCTGTAATTTTTTTCCGTTCTAAAAGCAGGTACACAATTTCAAAGCATCGGTTCATCTGCATTCCGGGATCCTCGCTTTCCTAAAAGTCCAAAGTCTCTACCTAGATTATACCAGAACCAAACTTGTCCGCATATCTAAAAAAGCAATGCCGAATTTGGCATTGCAACTTGAATTACTGACGTTCTAAAAAAGCCTGAACCTCTTCAAGGTAATGATAACCTGGATAAATCTGATCCTGCGGGAATTGTTCCTGAAGTCTGGTCCAGGATTGGCGAAGCTCGTCCAGGGACGCATCGTGATATGTGTTGCCGGATTCCAGACCATGCTTGCCCGGAGCGATGAATTCATAAATGTGAATTAATGTTTTGTGATAGCGTTGGGCATATTCCGCTTCTTTAGCCAACTGGCCGGCTTCGTCATGACGGTTATAGTTCATGATCGCAGCCTGGTCGCAAGCCTGTCCGATCAGCTGTTCAAGCGGTGCAGCGTAATCTTTATCATACCAATACGGAAGACAGATCACAACTTCCAGGCCTAATTTCTGCGCGTACTTATAATAAGCGGTCATCTGTTCAGCATATTGGCGCAATAACATCAGCCGATCTTCCGTGTCCCATTGCGGAAGAAGATAGGGCTCAATATCAAGCACCACGCCGCGCAGCCGCTGGGCTGCAGAACTCGCTTGATTGTAATCATAAACTAAGTTCAGCCGCGTCAACACCTCCTCCGCCTGTTCTTCAAGCGCCCAGGCGGAATTGCCCATCAGCGCATAACAATCGATTCCCCGGCTGTGCAGCCGACTGATAAACTGACGGATTTCGGATTTCTCCTCCAACATATCCAGCGGAAATTCCTGAAACAGCTGCGTCAGCGGAAGCTGCTCGTCGATCGTCAGCACAGCTTCGATCCCTTCCTCACTCACAGCCGTCTTGTTCCAGGAGAATAAGCTGCCTTCCATCGGATGACGCCGCGAGGTTTGCAGACCGGCCGCAGCCAAAACCACCGCCAGACTGGCTGCCAGCACAACTCCGGTTTTCCGTTTCATTCTTCTCCACCGCCTTCTTTTACATCAACTGACGGGTTATTGGCCGTCCGGGTAATCGCTTCCCAGTGATTCTTCCGTTTGCGGTAACTCAACAGCGACAACATCCGCACCGCCGCCAAATACAACCGCAGGAAGATAATTTCAAACAGACACAACCCGACAGCCTTCACCACATCGCTGAACGAGATCGTTAAATTCTGTGTATGAATTCGGCTGAAAAACGCGACCAAGGTTAAAACACCGCTGAAGCAGGCATAAACAAGATAGAAATAAACGACGAAAGGATAATTGATCAGATTGGTAACCCAGGCCAGAACAATCGTCAGCAAACCAAACAACTCAATATATGGAGAAAGCAGTTCATAAAGCAGATAGTAGAAATAAGAAATCAAACTGACAAAACCATATTTGAAATTTAAAAACAATCGGCGGTATTTCGTCAAGCTCTGGAACAGACCGATATGCCAACGGCGGCGCTGCTTCGTTAAATCAAGCAGAGTCGAAGGGGCCTGGCTCCAACAGATCGCATCAGGTGCATAACGAATTGCATACGGGATATCATGAGCCCGGCAAAACACATGCAGCTTGGTCACCAGCTCCATATCCTCTCCCATCGTGCTCCGGTCATACCCGCCGACCGTAATGACCAGATCTTTTTTAAATAGACCGAAGGCCCCGGAAATGATCAAATTCCCGTTGTATTGATCCATTAGGATCCGTGATGCCAAAAACGACCGGTCATACTCGAGAATTTGCATGCATACTAACGGATTGGACGGCAAATGGTAATGCTTTACCTTCCCATTTTCCAGCGTCACACCGTTGGAAATGCGCACCAGTCCGCCGACCGCGATTACCTCATCGCTTTCCAGCAGCGGCCGCACCGCGTATTCCAACGAATCCCGCTGAAGCAGGGAATCCGCGTCCATACAGACAAAATACGGGAAACGGGAAGCGTTAATCCCCATGTTCAGCGCATCAGCCTTACCGCCGTTTTCCTTGACGATCAAGGTTACGCGAATCCCATGAATCTCGCGTTCATAAACTGCTTTCTGCTTCTGACAAGGCACCTGAAGACGGATCGGCCGCTGCGTTTCGATCAAATTGAAGGCCTTGATCAAACGCTGGCTTGTCTTGTCAGTCGACCCATCGTCGACCACTAAAACCTCATATAATTTATAATCCAGCTGAAGCAGCGAGCGCACCGTATCAACTACGGTGACTTCCTCATTGTGCGCCGGGACGATGATCGATACCGGCACATAGTAATCATGCTTCAGCTCATTTTTCATTTTTTCAAGATAGCGATTGCGATAGAGTACGCTGGCTCCGACAACCACAGAAATAAACAGGAAAGTACTGTAGCCGATCAGATAAAACACGAAGAAGAATTCGACATTCGCAAGAAAATCCTTAATCAGATCCATCATCCGGCAATCCCTCCCTTCCTGCATTTTCCTTCAGCTTGTATTCAAGAATTTCCCGCGCATATCGGTCCGGGCCGTTCAGAATATCGTGCAGCTGCGCTAACGAAACATGCAGATTCAGCAGCGCCTGAGCACTGTTATACCGGACATGCCAGAAACGTGAGTGCAGTGCCTGTTTTAAATGCAAAATCGTCTGCGAACCAGGATAGCTGTCCAGCGCTGAGGCCGCCAGGGCCGCATATTCCCAGCTCCGGCTTTCATCCAGAAGCAGCTTTAAGAGCAATGGATACGCCTCGCGATCCGGCCAGCGGCGCAAATAGCGCAGCACAGCAAAATGAATTTCCGAATACTGCTGCGGATCGTTCAGACGAGCTAACAAAGGCTGGGCAAACTGCGGACCGACCATTCGAAAATAATTGATCAGCGCGCATTGATAGGCCGGTGTCAATTCGTCCATCCGCAGCCACAGCTGCTCAGCAAGGGCATTCTGATCCCCTGGGAAACGCAGCAGATCATCGCTGATCAGCTTCTGGCTGTGTTGAATTTCATTGCGGGAAAGCAAAAGCACAGCTTCTGTCACTGACTGCGGATTCCCTGAAGCCACCAACGCCTGAAATGCATTCTCCCGGCAATACACTGAATTATGCAGCAGAATCTGCAAAACCAACCGCGTCAGTTCGTCTTCAAAGTCCGCGTTAAGCAATCGGAACTGACCGATCACATACACCATGTAGGCTTGGGTTACCAAATCTTTACGGGCCAGGCGAAAAGCCACTTTGACAAAGCAGTCGCGGTATTGTTTTAAATAAACGTAAAGCGTGTCTGGCTGCCGGACTTGCAGTTCAGCGGCAGCTTGTTGAAAAGCGATCAGTTCGACAAGATAACGGAATCGCTTGTTTAAAAACCGGCGGTGCTGTTCATCCTTGGCTTGGGAACAATCCCGGCGAGCCAACTGCTGCTCAATCAGCGTCAGCCATTGCCCGCGGCGTTTTTCAATGAACCGCTCCCGCACATGATTTTTACCGATCGCAAACAGATTGAAAATCAACATGCTGAAACAGATGACCATGTAAACAAAGACCAGCGCTTCTGCCCGAATATGAATTCTCATGGTACCCGCTCCTTACTTCGGCGCCCAGATCTGCTGCATCCGCCAATAAGCTTCCTTTAATCGTTCATGATAACTCACGTTGCGTCCCCACCCCTTTAACGGGATTTCGCTCATCGCGACTTCACCCTGATATTTTATTGTCGCACCAACCTGGATTGAGGAAATCGACAGGTTTTCAATGCCGTATTTTTCATAATAGTCGTCATGGATCTGCATTTCGCTCGGATTGGAAAAATTCAACAGCTCCCAGGGCAATCGCAGTTCCACCGCATGTTCCGCAAAGCAATAATCCGTTAGGGAGTTAAAATCGGAAGCCGCCGGATTCCCGTTGCCGCGCTTTAAAATTCCCGTCGGATCGGTTGCCGGCATTTCCCAAACTTTGCTTAACCCCAGATTGTAAGCCGAAACTTCCTGCAGGAAAAGCCGGATCGGCTTAAAAACCGGACTGTCTTTGGCTGGCGGATCCAAATAGGGATCTTCCCCATAGACTAATGATCCATAGACGGCATTGAGTACTTCATAACGTTCCTGAACCTGAATTTCGGCCTGATCTCCCCGCAGCGTCAGATAGAAATCTATCGGCTGATCAAAATTCAAAGCTGTGCCCAGGACGCGATGACTTCCCGATTGAGGCGTAATATCCAGCCCCAACGATAACCGATCCGTGACCGGATTGTAATCCGTGCCCTCGATCATCAGATACAAGTATTTCTCATCATACTGCGCATAAATCCGCAGCTCCTTCGTTTGCGAAACAGGATCCATCCCCTGCCATTCTTCCAGATCACCGTCCGGATAACTGACGCTGCGCTTTTTCCCCGGATCAAACGCCAACAGGCCGAAAAATTGCTCATTCGTCTGAACATCGCTCCAGAACGGTGTTTTTGTCAGATCAACATGCGCCATTGTGTTCCAGGTCCGCTTAAACCATTCATCCTGCCAGCTGAATACAATTGAGCCGGCACAGCCGGAGGCCATGATATCTTCATAACATGAAACCAAAGCGTCGGCCTGTTCCGTTTCATTCAGTCCTCCTTGGCTGCGTCCCCGGCTTTCCTTTTTTGCCTGTCCGCGCGAGCTGGGAACACCGAACTCCGCAATGATCACCGGCATTGAATGATAGTCCGCCAATTGTTTTAAATAGGCATAATAAGAGTTCTGTTCACCACGTTGATCCGTCATCTCCATTCCGTCACCGATTCCATAACGGTTCATTACACCTAAGTAATCAGGATAGTAGGGATAAACGTGATAGGAAGCGAATTGTCCGGCCTGAAAAGCGGACTGAACCGCGATGTGTTCCACGTTGACCGAGGTAAATTTCTCAAACATTTTCTTCATCAGATCCGGATAATCAAACGGATCCGTTGTCGGCCAGTTAGAAAACGCGATCATTTTCTGACAGTGAAACCGCTGGTCCTCATACCTGGCCAGCGTATCCCCGACCTGCGCCAACATCGCCTCAAACGCATTTGCTTCTGGTTTTGTACTGAAATACTCCCCATGGTAAGCCGCAGACGGATATCGTTGATTTGTGAACGCTACCGTTGAAGGCTCCCACTCCACCCCAAGGATATAACCGATCACCCAAGGCGAAACATCATGATTATAAGAGCCGGAACCCGTGCCATAACCCAATGAAAACATCTGTTTGCCATGCAGGATATTGATCAAAGTCCGCGCATCCTCTAAAAATGTGCCTAAGAAAGCATCGTCATAAGCATCCCGGTGCGAAAATTGCACATAATCATTAACCCAAAGTCCGTGAATCAGGTACAGCGGTTCTTCCCTTCCCTGATTGTATTCATAAAACGCATTATAAAAGTCGGAACCCAGAATCGTGTAAACGCGGATTGTATTGGCGCCCATCTGCTGAATCAAATCAAACCACCGCAGATAGGTTACCTTATCAATCTTGTAATCCGTTGCAAAATAACCAGGAATTCCCACGCCCAGGTCAACACCGCGAATCTCGAACGGCACATAGCCTTCCGGTTTCTTGATTAATATCTGCCGGCCCTCTGTCTTCGCTATGATTTCAGCAGGCTGGTCTGACGTTCTCCAGTTCAGCCCATAACGATAATCGTACCACTGAAACGCCAGAAACAGGCAAAGCAGGACGCTGACGGTAATAATAAATTTTTTCATCGGGCAGCCTCCTTTTAATGGTTATATTTTTTATTAACAGATTCATGCGCGACATGACGCAGACTGTCAATATGTTCATCCATCCACGTTCCTCTTGCGCTCAAATACGCTTTCATCGCATTAACTGCTTCTTCGTAAGTGCGAGGGTTGCGCGACAGCGGCTGCAGGTAATTTCGGTCGATTTCATTCAGAACCGTCCCTGCCTGATCGCTGGTCTGCCAGCTTTTATCCGTCTCCAACTCATGCGGACGCTCAAACGTATAGCCCCAGACTTCAAAGTTCCGCTCTATTGCCGGTCCCAGATAAGTTTGAGTTTCGTCAATCATCGCCAATAACGCCGTTTCGCTTAACACTGATTGACGCAGCAGCTTGTAGCGCTGAATTACCCGTTCAATAAAGTATTCATCTTTACATAACATGAAAAACCATGGCTTATCCGGCATGAAAAAGCCCTCTGCCGGCAATTCAATTTCTTGATAATTATCCAGCATATTATTAAAATCCCAGACACAAATTCCTACCTTACCGCCCAGACTGCGATATAAATATGTCGAATAGCTGCCGGCGTCAACATTCCGGAAAAATTCGTTAATAATGAAATAATCGACGAACGAATCTACATCCAGAAGCTGTCGGTAACCAAAATCGCGGGAATCATAATCAAAGGAATACAGGGCTTTTTCAACCTCGCCTAGATCCCGCTCAATAAAAGCTCTCAATGGTTCGGTTAATTTCTCAGTACCAGGATATTTCACATCCATTGCCTGCGTGATATCAAGAATATACGTATAATCAGTAAAGGTGTTGATCTGCTCAGGATCGTCATGCTTGCGGTCCAGCCGAACAATATATCCGGTTTTCTGCAGCTTCTCATTGATTTCTGTGACATTGATCCGCTCTTCCGACCGGCTGATTTGTTCCATTAATAAATAAACACCCTGATATTGATCGTCGACGAACAGCTCACAGTATCGAACGTTGGGCGCATAGTCCATAATTTGTCCGGCAACGTTCATTGCGATATAATTGCGCATCAGCGTTTTGTCTAGAAACGGGCCATTCAGTACCCATTCCTCGTCAGCCGCCATACCGAGAAGCGACTGTTTCTTCTTTTCACCCTCATCGTTCAGCGTAACAAGCGAATATGACTTTTTATCGAAATGAAGACTGGAATTGCCGCGGTAACGAATCGCTGCCGGTGTTGTGAATGCCGGTTCATCACTTAAGCGGTTGCCCTGACTTCCATCCCAGACAGTCAGCTCTGCTAAAATGCGGTCATGACTGTGATCTTCACCCGGAATCGCCTGTGTTCCCGTATTCAATTTTAATATAGGTAAATGCGTACAAAATTCCGCGGATCCATTGATTTCACAAACCTGCGAGGAAACCGCCGTTTGGCGATGCTGCACAACCCGGGCTTTTCTCTGCGGCGACACCGTCTGCGCCGTCAACGCCAAGGCGATGATCAAAAAACACAAGCCGAACAGGAATAATTTCCGCTTCATTGCGGTCACCTCCGACTAACTGCTGATATCGTCATCCTGAGCGACGACGTTCACATATTCGATGTGCTCAACCTGATACAAGGCATCCGTTACACTGACCTCTTTTTTCAGCGACTGCCGATAACTGCTTCGCGGCAGTTCATAAATCAATTCTAAGGTATCCGGCGTCGTGTTTTTTACCCGCAGAATTGCTTTTTGATTGAAATAGTTGAAAACTACGCCTTCGATTTGACGTTCGGTTGACCGTGCGCCGCGGATGATCAAAAGCATCCGGTTATCATTTTTAATCCGGCCCAATATTAACAACACAATGAAAACGATGGCGCTGCCAATCGCACTGGTCACATAATCGCCTACGCCGCAGCCTAAACCCGCGACGATCGTCCAGAAAATATATACTGTATCCCGGCTGTCCTTAATCGCGGTCCTAAAGCGCACGATCGACAATGCGCCGACCATACCCAGTGACAACGCAATGTTATTTCCGATAATCGCCATGACCGTCGCAGTCAGAATCGTCAGCGTCACTAACGAAACATTGAATTTCTTACTGTAAATCGTTCCCGTATGCGACAGCCAGTAAGACAGATAAATCACCAAGCCGATCAGCGCGCTCATTGCGATATGCAGAAACAATGAAAACAAACTAATTTGATCCACTTGTGAAATCAAGTCATATAAAAACTGATTCATAAAACTCTCCCCTTTTCTCTTACCTTAAAAAACGACGGAATGGCTGATCCGCCGGGCCAGCGTATACTTGCTGACAGACAATTCGCTGCGGTCGCAAACCTGGATCACCCGCTGAATATAAGAAGGCAGAAAGTGATTGAATTTCACTTCCAGCACTGCCTGGGCCATTGGAAATACCGGCACCAGACTCAGCTTCGGATCAAACAGATGAAAACAGCCTTCGGTTGCCCGGATCTGATGATCAAACGTGATCCGAATATTGTTCTCCGAGCCGATCAGCGCGAACCGCTGATATTCGACGATCGTCTTGGGCTGGTATAGTTGAACCCGGATCATTCCATAACATTCTGCGGCAAAGGGATCGGAGCATTCCAGCAATACCTCCGGATATCCCTGGATCAAAGCTTCAGCCTGCCTTCGCGTCAGTTTCACCGAACGTTTCCGCTGGTAAGCCCCTTCCTTCTGTTTGACTTCCAGCAAGGCGAAATCATCCTGCGGATTATAAACCCGCAGCCGCAGTTTTCGCCGACGTTCTACGCCATCCTCTTTTTCCTGAAAATCGCGGTCGTTGAGCGTATCGAAATACAATGAACGGACACGATAACCATTGGATTCGTTATGCGGATCGGATTTGATCAGTATGCTGAACTGATGCTGCAGCTGAATCCGCTGACTTTGCGTGATGAGATATTTTTTCTCCTGCCGAACAACTTCCGCCATCGTTGTCTCCTCCTGCTTTTCCCTGCGTTCAATAACAGCTAAATTTTATTATAGTCATCTTATTCTCAAATTTCCACTTTCTTTTTGTAGCCTAATCTACAAATTAAGTAACTTTCTTCTCGGATCTATAATTTATCTATCCGGCTGTACAGGTTTATTCCTGGCCTTTTTCATTTCAGGAGATCCGCCGCAATATTATAAATAGTAAGAAAAACCTCTGCTCGCTTAGGAACTGAGGTCTATTGCAGGTCAATTCACAATGATTCAAACTTCCCTGCTTTCCCGTTTCTGTTTCAAATAAGCGCGGTTATGCAGATAGGAAGCATCATTCGGTTTCAAGGCGCCCGCCTTTTCATTCGCCTGCCAAGCTTCGTCCCGTTTCTGCATCTGATCGTAGCAGTAGCACAGCCAGATCCACGGAATATAGCCGTAGCAATCCAGATTGACAAATCCGCCCCGGTCGAGCGGTAAGGGCAGCGTCGTCGCCAGCTGATACCAGAAAACAGCGCATTCCCAATTCTTTTCAATAAAGAAATATCGTCCCAGTCCGCAGCAGATTTCCCCACGCGGCGGCGCATAACGAAACGCCTGGATCAAACTTGAAAATTCTTTTTGTCTTTGTTTCAACGCATGCCAGCAGCGAGCCATACTTAAACAGGCATCGATTTTATTTTCCGACCAGCCGGCGGGATCCATCAGAAATAACTCATATTCAGATAAGGCTTCCTCATACCGTTGATGATCCGCCAATTCCCGGGCGTAATAATATCGCTGCCGGGTATCCATCGTTCCCGCCTGCTTCAGTTTTTCCAAAATCCGCAGATTGCGCTGCGGATCCGCGCAATGCAGCTTATGATGTTCAATGGCGATGTCGCTGACATACCGGCGGGGCACGAAAGGAATTGTTTCATGAACCGCTCCCTTCCAGCGCAAATGTGCTTTCCTGCGGATCAGACGCTCCCGGGGGAAGCTGAAGGTTGGCCGGCCTTCTTTATCAAAACTCGTCCGATATTGCATAATGACCATATCACAGCGCTCATCCAGGGTTTGTTTCAGTGCGATCAATTTATCAAGTTGATCCGCAGGCAGGATATCATCCGCATCCAGCCAGAGAATAAAATCCTGGGTCGCCTGATCAAAAGCATAGTTCCGCGCGGCCGCAAAATCGTCAATCCAGGGGAATTCATAAATTTTAGCATGATGACGTTCCGCGATGGCGCGGGTCTGATCCACCGATCCCGTATCCACGATCACCAGCTCATCCACGGCTTTTTCAACACTGCTGAGGCAGCGGTCTAAGACGTCTTCTTCGTTTTTGACGATCATACATAAACTGATCGTAATCATAACCAACCTCCTTTTTTCCCTCACTCACCTTACTTTATGCCATCGTTGCGCAAAGCGTTCGACAAAAAAAGCTGCGCAGAAAACCGGCAGCTTTTTCTGTGTCAGCTTTGACTTCTGCGCAGCTTGACAATCGTCATCGTCAGCGTACATTCCCGCACCGTGCCGGCTGTGTTAAACGTCAGCGTAAACGGTGTTGCGGACGGGACCTCAATGATCATAGATACTGCCCCAAAAGCACTGGAACGTTCCACAGCTGTCATAAAATAGATACCGAATTCGATATGCGCAGCTCCGTTGTAAAACGGCGTTACCTGAATAAAGGTCGGTGTCATTGTAAGCGCCGATACTTCGTAATCAATTTTATAGAAACCCGGCGCCAGCATTACCCGTGTCGGTTCACTCAACGTAATATTGCCGGTCGGATCCACCATCGACTGGCCCATCGGTATCAACGCCGCATTGTCAAACACGGCGCCGAAGTTAATGAAGGAAGCAAAGATGTCGTCGGGAACCGGCCCTTCCGGACCGGTTGGTCCCGTAGAACCAGGGCTTCCCGTTATTCCGGCTGCCCCCGTAGGTCCGGGAGTTCCTTGCGGTCCAGTTGCCCCGGTGGCTCCAGTTATCCCTGGAAACCCCTGAGGACCTTCGGGACCTGTGGGACCTTGAATTCCAGTGGGACCTGTTGGGCCTGTGACACCCGTTGCCCCAGTTATGCCTGGAAGGCCCTGTGGACCTGGGGAGCCTGGATTCCCAGCGGGTCCGATTGGGCCCGTGACGCCCGTTGCTCCTGTAGATCCGGTTATACCCGGAAGGCCCTGCGGGCCTGTTGGTCCTTGAAGTCCTTGCAGTCCCGGAATGCCAGGCACTCCGGCTGGGCCGGTCGGTCCGGTCACGCCAGGAATCCCCTGTAATCCTTGCGGACCCATGGGGCCCTGAATTCCGATGGGACCGGTCGCACCCGTCGGTCCCGGATATCCCTGGGGCCCTAACGGACCTTGTTCACCCCGTTCTCCCTGCGGACCCGCAACCCCTTGCGGGCCTGGAACGCCTTCGATCCCCTGTGGACCAGCAGGGCCGCGTTCCCCAGCAACTCCGGGAACACCTTGAGGTCCACGTTCTCCCTGCGGACCCCTCGGGCCTGCCGGGCCTGTTGGTCCTGGACAACCACGCGGTCCGCGGGGACCGCGGCATCCGCAGCAGGAACATTCACACGAATCATTTTGATTATCCCAATCCAGAGAGGAAGCATAATCTCTGTTTTTCATAGATTTCACCTTCTTCTAATTCATCTCAGCTTATGCCGCTAGACGCTATTTCTCATTGATGTCCGCCCAGCCAGGAACAAACTTGTGGAAATGAGAACTAAATCAACAGCCGGCTACAGAATTAGCTGAAAGCCGGCTGTTTTTAAAACGCCTGAAATCAAATTAATTTTCCCGTTTCATTCAACAACAGAAATTTATTAACTTAAGAAGGGATTTCGGAGGTTTGCCTATTCGGCGTCGGCAAATTCCAGATCCAGTTTCTTTACCGTCAACGTTGCCGCTACACCGATACCCAACGTCAAATTCAACGCATAATTCGCGAAGACGACCAATTCAAGAACATCGCCCGGTGACAAATATTCAATAACGCTTCCGGAATAGATTGACTCCACGCCGACCGCCAGTAAATGAGTTACCTCAGTGCTGTCGATAGCTGCTCCATTTCTTCTCACTTCCAGCGAAACTTCGGTGCCTAATGAGGAAGAACCGTTGAACATATAGTTGATCTCATAAACACCCGGATGTTCGATCGTTAAGCTATCTGGTGTGCCGGTTCCGATCCCGTTAGATGGCATTAACAATGGAAGCGGAATGATCGTCGGCGTACTGGGATTCAAATGCAACGTCTGTTCCGTTTTATTATAACGTCCGCCGTAATAAAGCAGTCCTCCGCCTCCGCCAGCACCTGTTGCACCTGTTGCGCCGGTCGGACCCATTTCGCCATCTGCACCAGTTGGACCCGTCGGGCCCATTTCGCCATCAGCTCCCGTAGGGCCAGTCGGGCCTGGTTCACCGGCTAAACCCGGTGCCCCGTCTGCACCGTCAGCACCTGCCGGACCGGTGGCACCTGTCGCACCTGTAGCTCCGGTAGCTCCGGTAGCGCCAGTTGCACCTGTTGGTCCTGTTGGACCAATCGGGCCGGTCGGACCTGTCGGGCCTGTCGGACCTGTAGCGCCTCCTGCCCCTGGATCACCTGGAATACCCGTGGCTCCTGTTGGACCTGTTGGACCTGTCGGACCAACTGGACCAGTTGCCCCCGTTGCGCCTGTAACTCCAGTTGCACCTGTAGCGCCTGCCGTGCCTTCTGTGCCGGCTGGACCCTGCGGACCTTGCGGGCCTTGAATACCGGTAGCTCCTGTAGGTCCCGTGATCCCTTGAATACCAGCGGGGCCTGTTGCTCCAGTGACTCCCGTCGCGCCCGTCGCTCCAGTTGCCCCTGTGACACCCGGAATTCCCTGAGGACCCTGCGGACCGGTGATGCCTGCGAACCCCTGGGGACCTTGCGGGCCGGTGGCTCCGGTTGGACCGGTGCTTCCTGTCGCTCCCGTTACCCCAGCTGGGCCTTGAGGGCCTTGCGGACCCTGAACCCCAGTATTGCCCATCGGGCCTTGAATTCCCTGTGGACCCTGCGGGCCGGTTGCACCCACAGCGCCGGTGGCGCCTGTCGGACCAACTGGACCTTGAACACCCTGATTTCCTGCTGGACCCTGCGGTCCAGTAGCACCGGTGGCGCCGGTAAATCCTCGCGGACCCTGCGGTCCGGTTGGACCGGTTACTCCAGTATCACCTGGAATTCCCTGCGGACCCTGAGCCCCAATCGGGCCCTGTGCGCCGGTTGGCCCCCGTGAACCTGTCGGTCCCGGAATTCCCTGAAAGCCTCTTGGACCGGTAGCCCCAGTAGCGCCCGTATTTCCCGGACGTCCCATCGGGCCAGGTTCCCCTTGCGGACCCTGCGGGCCCGGATAACCGCGCGGACCAATCGGGCCTCTTGCGCCGGTTACGCCTTGCGGGCCGGTCGGGCCCGGTTCTCCCTGAGGACCTTCGGGTCCCCGGCAGCCACGCGGACCTTGAGGACCCGGAACACCCGGACAGCCTCTCGGGCCGGTCGGGCCCTGTTCACCACGGCATCCCCGTGGGCCTTGTGGTCCTTGCGGTCCTTGTTCGCCACGGCAGCCGCGCGGCCCCTGCGGACCTGTCGGCCCGGTGCAGCAGCATTCCGGGCGCGGACGCGGCGGGCAGCAGGAACGTGAATCTTCTTCCTCCTGCCAGTCGATCGGCCGGCAGCCATGATGTCTTCTTTCATCGTTCATCATCTTCACCTGCTTTCTGAATGAGGATTCTCATTCAATCCATACTATGGTCCTTTCCTTTCATTCGTTTGACGGCGGCCTATCCAGACGCCGGAAATCTGAATTCTTTTTCAAAAATTAACCTCCGGTTTAGGCAAAGGGGGCTAGTTCATCCCTATCTGCACTCATGAAATATCCGTTTATCAATTAAGCATAAAAAAACCCGGATCTGTTTTTCTCAAGATCCAGGTTCAATAATCCATTTTATATAGAATTCAAGCCTAAAGCAAACCGACACGCTTGAATATGTCGTCGACGTGCTTCAAATGATATGACGGATTGAAACAATCATCAATTTCAGCTTTGCTTAACAACGCCGTCACCTTCGGTTCCGCTTCCATTAACGAACGGAAATCAATCTTCTCATTCCAGGATTTATTCGCGTTCGGCTGGACCAGATCGTAGGCTTCTTCCCGCGACATTCCCTTTTCAATTAACGTCAGCATAAACCGCTGCGAGAAAATCACGCCGTAAGTCTTATAGATGTTATCGCGCATATTGTCTTCAAAGACCGTCAGCGTATCGACGATCCGCGTAAACCGGTTCAGCATGTAGTCAAGCAGTTCCGTCGCATCCGGCGCGATGATCCGCTCGGCGCTGGAATGCGAGATATCCCGCTCATGCCACAGAGCGACATCCTCGTAGCTGCTCATCATGTAGCCGCGTAAAATCCGAGCGCAGCCGCACATGTTTTCAGAACCGATCGGATTGTGCTTATGCGGCATCGCGCTGGAGCCCTTCTGTCCCTTGTTGAAGTATTCCTCCACTTCACGGACTTCTGTGCGCTGCAAATGTCGGATTTCCGTCGCCATCTTTTCAATCGAGGTTGCGATCAGCGCAAGCGTCGCGAAATACTGCGCATGCCGGTCGCGCTGCAGCACCTGCGTCGAAATCTTCGCCGAATGGATACCCAGCTTTTCACAGACATAATCCTGAACGAACGGCGGGGTGTTGGCAAACGTGCCGACGGCCCCGGATATCTTTCCGGTTTCCACCATCACCGCCGCTTCCTCAAACCGCTGCAGGTTCCGGTTCATTTCTTCAAACCAGAGCGCAAATTTCAAGCCGAAAGTTGTGATTTCCGCATGCACGCCATGAGTCCGGCCCATCATGACCGTATCTTTGTACCGCAGCGCCTTTTCTTTCAAAACATCCTGAAACCGATGCAGATCTTTCCGCAGAATTTCATTGGCCCGCTTATACAGATACCCATAAGCCGTATCGACAACGTCGGTAGAGGTCAGGCCGTAATGAACCCACTTTCGTTCCTCGCCCAGCGATTCGGAAACCGCCCGGGTAAACGCTACGACGTCATGTTTGGTTTCACTTTCAATTTCATAGATCCGGTCGATGTTAAACGAGGCGTTCTGCCACAGCTTCGCCACGTCTTCCGCCGGGATTTCCCCCAGCTGACTCCAGGCCTCGCATGCCAGAAGCTCGACCTTCAGCCACGCGCCAAACTTGCTTTCCTCGTTCCAGATCGCCCGCATTTCAGGGCGGGAATAACGGTCTAACATAGCTCTCCTCCTCTAGTTTATTTCTGTTTAATCACTTTTTGGAAACTGAACAGCGCGGTCGGATACTGCCCGCTGAAGCATGAAACGCACAGATCCTGCGTTGGGATCGCCTCGCGCATCTGTTCGATCGTCATAAATTTCAGCGTATCCGCGTTGATGTAGGTGCACAATTCATCAACGTCCATCCGGGCGCTGATCAATTCTTCATACGTTGAGGTATCGACACCGTAGAAGCATGGACTGCTGAATGGGGCAGAAGCAATCCGCACATGCACTTCCGTCGCTCCGGCATCTTTTAACAGCTGGACAATCCGGCGGGATGTCGTTCCGCGCACGATGGAATCGTCGACCATGACGACACGCTTGCCGCTGACGATGCTGCTGATCGCGCTCAGCTTCATGCGCACGCCGCGTTCGCGCTGCTTCTGCGTCGGCTGAATAAAAGTCCGGCCGACATAGCGGTTTTTGATCAAGCCGATTTCATACGGCAGACCGCTGGCTTCGCTGTAGCCGATCGCGGCCGACAGACTGGAATCCGGCACACCGATGACGATATCTGCTTCGACGTCGTCGCTCTTGGCCAGAAGCATCCCCGCGTGACGACGGCTGGTATGAACGTTGATGCCCTCGATGCTGCTGTCCGGACGGGCAAAATAAATGTATTCCATCGCACACATTTTGTGCTGAACTTGATCTGTATAATGAAAGCTCTTGACGCCGTCGCTGGCGATTCTTACGACTTCGCCTGGTTCGATATCCCGGATAAACTTCGCGCCGACGATATCAAACGCGCAGGTTTCCGAGCTGATGCAGTAACCGTCCTCAAGGAACGCCAGGGACAGCGGCCGCAGACCGTTCTTATCGCGGACTGCGTACATGCAGTCCTTGGTCATGATGATGAACGCGTATGCCCCTTCCATCTTACGGCAGGCGCCCATGATCTTCTCGACGAACGTTCCCGCTTCCCGCTGGATCAGGTGCAGCATGATCTCGCTGTCGCTGCTGCCCTGGAAAATGCTGCCCAGATTCTCCAGCTCTTCTTTCAATTCGCTGGCGTTGACGATCTGGCCGTTATGCACCGCCCCAAAATGACCGGTATGCGCGCGGACCATGATCGGCTGTACGTTTTCGATCTCATTGCCGCCGTCGGTCGAATACCGGACATGACCGATCGCATGAATGCCGTCCATCTTGTTGATTGTTTCGGTATTGAAGACCTCCGTGATCAGACCCTTGCCCTTGATGCACTTGATGTTCTGACCGTCGCTGGTCGCAATCCCGGCAGCCTCCTGGCCGCGATGCTGCAGCGCGTGCAGGCCGAAGTAGGACAGCGAAGCGGCCGAGCTGACATGATACACGCCGAACACGCCGCATTCCTCATGAATCTTACCGTTTAAAAAATATTCGTTTTCCATTTTCATTTTATATTCACCCACTGGCTCAAACGGCCGTATATCTCCTCATAAGCGCCGATGACGTCGCCCATATCTCTTCTAAAACGATCCTTATCCAATTTCTTATCCGTGCCCTTCTCCCAGAATCGGCAGGTATCCGGCGAAATTTCATCCGCCAACAGCACGCGTCCGGTGCTGTCCTTGCCGAATTCCAGTTTGAAGTCGATCAGGCGGATGCCGATCTGATCCAAGATTTCCTTCAGCGCTTCATTGACCTGCGCGGTGATCGCATAGATCTGATCCAGCTCCTCACGCGTCGCCAGTCCCAGGCCAACCGCATGGGTGTCGTTGATCATCGGATCGCCCAGCTCGTCGTTCTTATAACAGATTTCATAGACCGGCGTTTTCAGTTCTGTCCCCTCGTCAATCCCGAATTTCTTCGCCATGCTTCCAGCGACGACATTGCGGACGATGACCTCCAGGGGAACGATCCTGACTTTCTTGCATAGCTGATCGCGATCATTCAACGTTTCGATCCAATGCGTCGCAATCCCGCGGCGATTCAGCTCGGCAAACAAAATCGTTGTGATCTTGTTGTTGAGCACACCTTTGTTGCGGATGCTGTCCTTTTTCAATCCGTTAAACGCCGTCGCGTCATCCTTATAATGGATGATCACCCGGTCCGGATCGTCGGTGGCATAGACCTGTTTGGCCTTGCCCTCGTACATCATTTCCAGCTTTTCCATTCCCTATCCTTCCTTTTCTCTCAATTGACCTTTCCAAAATAAAAAACATATTGTATCCACAATATGCACTGAAAAACTCCTAGAATGAAGTCTGCGCCTGATTCGGTCCTTTCTTCATAAAGAGTTCCTCCTTTAGGGTCACTCGGCATTCACCTTGACTGCTCATTTATAAAAATGGGGGAAAAGGTTACTTGTAGTCCACACATAGGCCAGTGGGTAGATACGTGTCAGCCGAAATTTGACACCTATACAAGTAATGCAAATCTAACTGCTATCAGATTTACAGGTATATAATACACTTCTTCCCCTTGCTTGACAATGATTTTTTAAGCTTTTTTCAGCTTTTCAGGATTGTTTTTCGCTTAGCTCCATCCAGCGCTCCGTTTTGCTTTCCAACTCGCTTTCCGCCGCCTCCCGCCGCTCGCTCAGAACCTTAAGCTGAGCATAGTCCGACGTGTCGCTGAGCTGCGCGTCCAGCTCCTGAATTTCCTGTTCCAGCACCGGCAGCCGGGCCTCGATTTCCTCCAGCTCTTTCTTTTCCATATAGGTCAGCCGGTTGGTCTTCGGCTTGACGCGGACCGTCGTTTCCCGCGGTTTGGCTTGTTCCGCTTCCGCCTGCTGCTCCAGATAATCGGTATAGCTCAGGTTACTGAAGCTCAGCCGTCCCTGGCCTTCGTAGATCAAAAGCCGGTCGCAGGTGCGGTCGAGAAAATAGCGGTCATGACTGACGGAAAGCACTGCCCCGCCGAAATCGTCGAGATAGTCTTCCAGAAGCATCAGCGTCGGAATATCCAGATCGTTCGTCGGTTCGTCCAAAAGCAAGACGTTCGGCGCTTTCATCAGGATTCCCAGTAAACCGAGCTGGCGTTTCTGGCCGCCGGAGCATTTGCCGATCGGCTGCCATTGCTGCTTCGGATCAAATAAGAATCGCTGCAGCATCTGCGAAGCGCTCACCTGTCCGTCCGGCGTGTCGATCACCTCGCCGATCGCGCGGACGTAATCGATGATACGCTGATCGGGATCCATTTCTTCCAGCTCCTGGGAAAAATAGCCGATCCGTACCGTTTCCCCGATGATGATCTTCCCGGCGTCGGGCTGCAGCTGCCCTACAAGCAGCTTCATCAACGTGCTTTTTCCGCAGCCGTTAGGGCCGATAATGCCTAAGCGCTCGTGCCGGCGGACGATGTAGCTGAAATCCGTGATCAGCGGCTGACCGTTGATCGCCTTGGACAGATTGCGGATCTCGATCGTCGACTTGCCTAAACGGGAACTCAGGGAGCCGAGCTTAAGCTGATCAGGATCCTGAATCCGTTCGATCGCGCTGAGCTTTTCAAAGCGTTCGATCCGTTCCCGGCTCTTTGTCGAGCGGGCCATCGCCCCGCGCTGAATCCACTGGGCTTCTTTGCGCAGATACGCCAGCCGCTTGCGCTCGCTGGCCCGGGCCATTTCCTCACGCTGCGCTTTCAGCTGTAAAAAGCCGGAATAATTTGTCTGATAGGCATAAACATGCCCCGACTCCACCTCCAGAATCGCGTTGGTAACGCGATCGAGAAAATAACGGTCATGCGTGACCATCAGCATCGCTTTATTCGACTTGATCAGCCGCTTTTCCAGCCACAGAATCATCTGTTGGTCAAGATGATTGGTCGGCTCGTCCAGGATCAACAGGTCGCAGGGACGGATCAAGGCGCAGGCCAGCGCGACGCGGCGGCGCTGACCGCCGGAACACGTTCCCACCTTCTGACTCATGTCGTTCATTTTTAACTGGGTCAGGATCGACTTGGCTTCATATTCCTGAACCTCGTCTTTTTTCTCCGCGCTCTCCAGCACGGTTTCCAAGACGGTTTTCTCCGGATCCAGCTGCGGCTGCTGCACCAGACAGGAAATCTTTTTGCCTGGTACCAGCGTAACTGTTCCTTCATCCGGAGTTTCAAGGCCGGCAATTAAGCGCAGCAACGTCGATTTTCCGGCGCCGTTGACGCCGACGATGCCCCATTTTTCTTTTTCATTAATGACCAGGCTGACATGATCCAGAACCGGATCCGCGCCGTAATTTTTAACCAGATTGTCTGCCGAACAAATCAATCGCTCCGCCTCCCTTCCTTATTTCAGACCCGCGCTGCACACCGCTTCGGCCTGTTCGCCGACAACGACCGCAAACACCGCGCCGTCGTTTAAAATGCAGGCATGTTCCAGCTTATCCGCTTCTTCCGGAAAATAATTGGCATTCTGCTGCTGCATTGCCGCTAAACTGGATTCGATCACCTTCCGCGCTTCCTCCGGATGGCTGACCTCAAACACCGCAATCTGATCGGCGCGGGTATCCGCCGCCATTTTCATCTGCTGATCAAGCACTTCATCCGGAGCGAAGAAATAAAACGCGTCGATCTGATCCGCATCCACATCGACCAGCGTTTGTTCAGGATCCGCTTTCCGGCTCAGCTGCTCCATCACTTCCGCCACGCTCTTCGTGTTCGGCTTGGCCGGGCTCTGGCAGCCTGTGATCAACAGCGCTGTCAGGATCAATACACTCCATTTTTTCATTGTTGCTCTCTTCCTCCACATGTGTTTTGATATAATCTTGATAAATTTTGAAACCGGCGGCATTCAAATGCACGCCATCGTCCGTCAGTTCCGCGCGCAGATCGCCGTTTTCATCCGTGAACAGCGGCGCCGGATCAAGCAGATAGACTCGTTTTTCCTGCGCCAGTTCTGTAAAAATCGCATTGTATTCAGCGATTCTTTCCGGTGTAACCTCTTTTTCACGGGCATAACCTTTGGCGCTGCAAGGATAAATTTTTTGAAGCAGCAGCACGGCGTCCGGCTGGATTTCGCGCAGTCCGTCAATCAAGCTGCCCAGCTTCTGTTTGAAAACTGAGCTGTATTCCCATCCCAGTTCGTTGTAGCCGACGATCAGAACCAAACGCCGGTAAGGTTTATTTTCCAAGGCTTCCCATACGGTCTGTTTCTCGGTTCCTTCCCCAATCACCTTTTTGATCTGCCACTGGTTGATCGACAAGCCGATCGAAGCCAGGACGTCCGACTGCGGAAATACCTCGTAGTCAAAAACGCCGACCGCCCGCGAATCGCCTAAAAACGCAGTATCGGAAAAGAATTCATCCGAGACCGGCGCGGTCTCCGCCAGCGGCTGGCTGTAATCAAATTCCGTGATTGTTCTATAACAAAGACACCCTTTCGGCGTCGTGTTTTCTTTCAAAACGGCGGAAGAATCCACCGGCTGTCCAGCACAGCCGGTTAAACAGAACGACAGGAGTAAACTCAAGCTTTTTTTCATCTCACTCACCTGCCTTCTCTATTTTACAACCTTTTGAACGAAGTGCAATTCTTCTTTCATGAAAGAATGTGGAATTCGCTTACTTTCGCAGGAAGGAAATATTTTCCGGTCCGATCGCCCAGCATTTTTATTTCCACATAAAATAGGATGGTGAGTTTAAAATGAAAAAAAGGATCTATTCAAACAGATCCTCACTTTCGCTTTCCGTATAGTCCGGCAGTTCCGGCAGCTCATTAAGGCTGACCAGCTTGAAGCTGTCCATAAATTCCTCGGTCACTTCAAACAGAATCGGCCGTCCGGGAGCTTCTGAACGTCCCGCTTCCCGGATCAGTCCCCGCGCCTGCAGCTTACGCAGCATCATATCGCAGCCCACGCCGCGGATTTCTTCAATTTCCACCCGGGTAATCGGCTGCTTGTAGGCAATAATCGCCAAGGTTTCCAGCGCTGATTGCGACAGCGCCGTGTTTTTGGCGTTCGCGAACAGCTTCTGCGCGTAAGGATGAATCGAAGCCTTGGAGACAAATTTGAATACTCCGCCATAATCAACGACCTCAATCCCGCGCTGATCCTCTGCGTACATCCGCTGTAAATCCTCGAGCACCCGCCGCGCCTCGCTTTCGCTGATATCCAGCACCGCCGCGCATTGCGGCAGCGTCAGACCTTCGTCGCCGACGATAAACAACAAACCCTCGACGATCGTCAACGCTTGATTTTCCATGGTTAAGCTCCCCTCCTAAACCAGATCGTATCCGCATCGTCGACAGTAAAATACAACTGATGCGTATGCGCCATATCCAGAATCGCCAGAAATGTGACGATCGTTTCATGAATTTCATGACAGTCTTCCAAAAGCCGTTCAAAGCTGAACGTTTCCGGTAAATCCGCTAACCTCGCCGTGATCTGCAGGATCCGATCCTCAACGGAAATTTCCTTCGCCGTATATTTAGTTTCAATCGGTCTTAACAGCTGCATCCTGCGCAGACATTTTGTCATCGCTTTCGCCAGTTCATACGGACTACCCTGCACGGGTTGGTTTTCGTTGGCTTTGATCCATTCCTCCGATTCGATGGAAATCGGCTTGGTCATTTGACGCTGCCGTTCCAGATACAGCTGCTTGAGCTGTTCGCTGATCTCCTTGAACTGTTGATATTCCAATAACCGGCGGACTAAGCGGTCTTTCGGATCTTCCTCATAGGCGTCGTTGAGTTCCGCCTCCTGCTTCGGCAAGAGCTTCTTGCTTTTGTACTCAATCAGCGTCGCCAGTTCGACAAGATATTCACTGCATACTTCCAAATGCATTTCTTCCATCTTATTTAAATATAAAAGATACTGTTCTGTCAAAACATGGATATCCAGATCAAACAGGTCCAGCTCCTTTTCCTTGATCAGATGCAGCATCAGATCGAGCGGTCCTTCAAACTGATCTACGGCGACTGTAAACGACACAAAAAACCACCTCTTGTTTCTCATTATAACAAAAAGTGGCTTTCAGCACTAGATTTTATTTCTTATCCATCGTGAAGTTGCCTAAGAACAGCCGTTTGAATTCTTTCCCGTTAAACGGAATGAGCGGATATAGATAGGGAAAAGGACCGACCTGGGTTTGTAAAAGCAGGATCAGATGGATCAAGATACCGATCAAAAAGCCGCGGTAACCGCCGATCACCACCATCACGATCAGCGCCAGGCGCACAATTTTATTCGCCATCGACAACTCATAGCCCGCGGTTACGAAATTACCGATGTTGACAATTGCCGTCATGATCAGGATCTCCTGCGTATAAGCTCCGTAGGCAATCGGCGCGTCGCCCAGCACAAACACCGCGACGATGCCCAAAAGGCTGGAAAGCATCAACGGCGAATGAATCAGGGATAGCCGGATCCACTCGATCAAAAGATCCGCGATCAAAACCTGCACGCCGAAAGTAATCGGCCCGGGGATTTCGGGCAGCGGCAGGTTCAGGCGCGTCGGATTCTGCTGCATGACCAGCACCATCCATAAGGGCAAAAGATAAATCGAACAGAACACGCCGGCCAGACGGATCGCCCGCATGACCAGCGAGATCGCCGGAGTCTGGGTATATTCCTCAATCTGCTTGGTCTGTTCAAAGAAGGTTGTCGGCAGGATCACCGCCGAAGGGCAGTTGTCAACCAGAATGATCAGCGAGCCTTGAAGCAGATGAATCGCCGCGATGTCAGGCCGTTCGGTATAGCGCACATGCGGATAGGGATTCCACGTCTGTCCATACATCAGCTCGCACAGTTGACGTTCGCTGGTCACCTCCGCATTGGCCGGCAGATGATCGATCCGATTTTGAAAATCGTGAAGAATCGAGGGATGGATCAGATCGCTGATGTATAAAACAAAGATATCGGTCTTCGTCCGGCTGCCTTTCTGATAGGCTTTCGTCACCAGTTTGGGATCACGGATCCGCCGCCGCACCATCCCCAAATCCAGCATGATGTGCTCGATGAAGCCGTCGCGGGCGCCGCGGACGCTCTTCTCAACCGTCGGCTCGCTCGGCCCGCGGGTCGGATAGGAACGCGTATCGACGATAAACGCGTACGCGCTGCCTTCCAAAATGACCAAAGTCTGGCCCTGCAGGATCTTATCGAGCGCGTCCTCCAGACTTCCCGCCTGTGTTACCGTCGCTGGAAAGAATGCCAGATTGCCCTTGTCGAAGACCAGACTTTCAACGATCGGTTCAATGGAGGTCGTACCGGTCACCCCGCCGACGAACACCAGCAGGCATTGCCGGTCGTTGACATTGACCGAACGGATCGTCAGGTCGAAACAGTCGGTCGCCTGCCGCAGCCAGTCAACGTTCTTCCAGGCTTCCGCTGAAAACGGGGTCTTCTCGGTCATAGCTTCGGCTTAAAGATCAGCGCCGCTAAAAATGCAAAGTAGATCGCGCTGGTAATCCCGGCTGCCGTCAGATCCAGCATCCCCAGCGGAATCCCTAATAAGCCTTGCTGCGCCACTCCGTCCATAACAGAATGCATCAGCGAATGGCCGAAGCTGGTGATCGGCAGCAATGCGCCGGCATGGCCAAATTCAACAAGCTTATCATAGAGATTAAAGAAATCAAGGAACGCGCCGAGCACAACGAATAAGCTCGTAATGTGTCCGGGCGTCAGATTGGTATTATCGTAAATCAGCTGTCCGGCCAGACAAATCAAGCCGCACACGACAAACGCACCGAAATATTCCATCATCATTCACCGACCGTCCCTTCATACACGATGGCGTGCGCAATGCACGGGATCGACTCCTTCTGCTGCACGATCACCGTTGAAAGCAGCGCACCGGTTGCGACCACCATGATCTTATGCAGCGCTTTAGTTCTTAATAGATCAAACAAATAGGCAATCGTCACCACCGCGCTGCACGCGCAGCCGCTGCCGCCGGCAAACACTTCCTGATGTTCGCGGTCATAGATCAGAAGACCGCAGTCGATCAATTTATCATGCGGATCCATGCCCTTTTGTTTGAACAGATCGATCAGCATGCTTCGACCGATTTTGGACAAATCACCGGTGACGATCAGATCATAGTCGTCAAAACTCGTCCCGGTGTTCTCAAAATGCCGGCAGATCGTATCGAAGGCGGCCGGAGCCATCGCGCTGCCCATGTCATTAGGATTGGTGAACTGCCAGTCGAGAATCTGGCCCAGCGTGGCCTGCGTCAAACGAATCGGCGTCTTTTCATGTTGGAAGATCATCGCGCCCGCCCCCGTGACCGTGTAGGTTGTCGTTTCCGGCTTCTGCACACCGTATTCATTCGGGTAGCGGAACTGCCGTTCCGCCGTCGCGTTGTGCGAGCTGGTTAAGCCCAGCACCCGTTCAGCGTGACCGCTGTCGATCCACATCGCGGCATTGGCGGCGATCAGCGTGGAATTGGAACAGGCGCCGTATAAGCCGATAAACGGTATTTCGAGGTCGCGGGCAAAATAGTGGCTGGTCCCCAGCTGATTGAGAAGATCGCCGCCCAGGATCAGATCAAGATCGCTGGTTTTTAATCCCTGCGCCCGCAGCGCATGATCGCAGGCTTCGGACATCAGCCGCCGCTCAGCCTGTTCATAGGTTTTCTCTTCGCAATAAATGTCGTCGAACAGCTTGTCAATTTTATCCTTTAACGGACCCTGGGCTTCCATCGGACCCGCCGCCGTTCCGCAGCCGCCGACAAAGACAGATTGAAAATGCAGCGTCTTCATAACAGCGACACCACCCATCGCAGCAAGCCCAGCGTATACGCCGCGGCGATGCCGTAAGTCAATACGGATCCGGCCAGCTTGAACATCGTGCTGCCGATGCCGTAGATCGGTCCTTCACTGCGGCCTTCCATGGCGCAGGATGTCAGCGAATTGGCGAAACCGGAAATCGGAATAAACAGCCCGGCTCCGCATTTTTGCACGAGCTTATCGTAAATGCCCAGTCCTGTCAGCAGCGCCGTGACAAACACGACGGTGATGACCATCGGCCCGGCTGCGGCCTTGGCGTCTAAGCCCAGCAGCTGTTGATACATCGTTAAAAGACCCTGACCGATGATCCCCATCACCCCGCCGCTGACAAACGCCCACAGCGCCTTGCCTAACGTTCCCTTTTTCGGTGCGGTCCGCTTGGACGCTTCTTTATAGCCTTGTGTACTCATCAAGATTCCTCCTGTCTATCCGCTAGTATGGACAGGATTTTTCCGAACAAACATCAAGACCGCAAAAACCCGGCAGACTTCTTTATTCAGTTAAAACGGAGGAAAAATAGAAAAGGCGGCAGACGCCGCCAGTGATATTTTCTTTTCGCTGATATTAGTCGCCTGTCCGATGGGATTGCTCTGAGTCGTTCTCGGTTTGATTAAAACCGGAAACGGTTTCTTTTTTTAACTGTTCCAGTTGTTGAAGACTGATCTTGGTACAGAGCTGGATGAGCTGATCATCACAATGATTTCTCAGCATTTCCCTTGCGGTTTCTAATCGTTGCTTTTCGATGACTTGTCCAATACCTTGTTCAATGCCACGTTCAATACCTTGTTGGATGCCACGCTCAATGCCTTTCTCAATACCTTCTGCCAAGCCTTCCCGTTTGCCCTCATAGCGCAGCTGCGCCATGTCCATCATCCGCCGGTTAT
>ERZ1106981.416-NODE-416-length-32867-cov-16.061685_pt1 | contig 32867 bp, 22 predicted proteins | sample MGYA00403692_ERZ1106981 | MGnify/ENA primary metagenome ERZ1106981 (study PRJEB35170, sample SAMEA104062431) | human gut metagenome | biome: human gut; feature: human-associated habitat; material: faeces | place: Denmark | collected 2012-06-22 ... | reverse complement strand
AAGTATCTTGATGTACGCCGTGCCTATCTTGCTTATAGCAAACTGCGTAAACGCAGGAAATCACAGACTCGTATGATTACACGAAGGTTACTTCAGTTATTGGAAAAGTTCAATACTGCCAACAGATAATCCAAATGATCGCCTGTCATAATATAACAGGCATTGTTCATTACATAATTGTTGGCATCATATGCAAAAGCCATTTGGTTTCCGATTATTTTCCATACAATTTTTGGCTTAGAAAAATCCTCCCAATAACTGATGCTATCTTGTGTTTCAAACCACTCGTTACTAGTTTTCTTTCGGGCTTTTATTTTTTTGCCATTAACAATATGAGTTTCTCCTGTTTGTTCTAAACGCTCTATGCCAATTGACAGAAGATAATTTTTTACCGCAGGATAACTTTCTATATCATAATGCCGCGAAGGAAATGTGGCTATAATCCACAAGTCCGCCCATTCATATTCATATCTCTTGATATCCCTGCCACGAAGAATCGGTCGTATAAGTTCAGCCGTCCGAACACGTTCATCTTCTGTTTGACAATTCGCTAGTATCTCATCACGCTTTTCGGTAGAAATGATAAAAGCATCATTGAAACCAGTTTTTATCCCATAGTTGATTTGGATGTTCCAATCCTTCAAGGGTATTCCCACAGACTCAATCTTCTGCTTGATGCTCTGTTCAATGGGAGACAATATCACCCATGGGATAGAATCTGCAAAGTTACACTTCACGCCTTGTTGCTGCACGAAATCGCTGGAATTGTACCACCCGTATAGAACTATACAACCATATTGACAATATAGTCGAAGCTAATGAACTAATTAACAGTTTGCGACTGTGTGATCCAGCTGTTGGTTCGGGTCACTTTCTTGTGTCTGCTCTCAATGAACTGATACTCTTGAAATACGAATTAGGTATTTTGGTAGATGCTACCGGTAAGCGTATCCGCAAAGCGGACTATCAACTTGCCATTGAAAATGACGAGCTGATTGTTACCGATACCGAAGGTAATTTATTTGCTTACAACCCACTCAATGCGGAAAGTCGCCGCATGCAGGAAACTCTTTTCAAGGAGAAGCGTCAAATCATTGAGAACTGTTTATTTGGCGTTGATATTAACCCCAACTCTGTGAAGATTTGCCGCCTACGACTGTGGATTGAATTGTTGAAGAATGCTTACTATACGGCTGAAAGTAATTACACTTATTTAGAAACCTTACCAAATATCGACATTAACATCAAATGTGGAAATTCTTTGCTTCACCGATTCGCTTTGACAGACAGTATTCAGACCGTACTGCGAGAGTCTAGTATCAGCATCAGCCAATATAAGGAGGCTGTAGCTAAATATAAAAATGCCCAAAGTAAAAGCGAAAAGCAGGATTTGGAAACGTTTATAACAGAAATCAAGTCGAAACTGAAAACAGAGATCAACCGCCGGGATGCACGATTGGTTAGATTGAACAAACGCCGCTCTGAGTTGGCAAACTTACAAGCGCCTCAACTGTTTGAACCGACAAAAAAGGAAAAGAAAGCGTCGGACAAGCGCATTGCCGATTTAAAGAAAGAAATTGCGACTTTAGAAAATATATTTGAGGAAATACGCTCCAACAAAATTTATCTTGGTGCATTCGAATGGCGTATAGAGTTTCCAGAAGTACTCGATGCCGAAGGCAACTTCTTGGGATTTGACTGTATCATTGGCAATCCACCTTACATTCAGTTACAATCTATGGGTAAGAGTGCCGATGTATTAGAATGCATGGGTTACATAACTTATGCACGCACTGGTGATATTTACTGCCTCTTCTATGAGTTGGGTATGAACCTGCTTACTCCCAATGGTTTTCTTTGCTATATCACGTCTAATAAATGGATGCGTGCAGGGTATGGTGAAGCCTTGCGAGGTTATTTCGCAAGCAAGACCAATCCTATTATGTTGGTAGATTTTGCAGGTATAAAAATATTCGATGCAATAACGGTAGAAGCAAATATTCTTTTATCTCAAAAAGCAGCAAATATTTTTAACACACAAGCTTGTTTGGTACAAGATTCGAATGGCTTGAATAATTTGAGCCATAATAACCATTAAACTTTTGCAACACGGTCTTGGTGATTGCTTCACGGCACATGAACATAGTGATAAAGCCTGGAGTGAATACTGAACCATCCTTGTGACCATTTATTTTCTCGAATATAAGCCCTAAAACAGAAGCATTGATGAGTGTTTTAGCCTCTTCTTGCACTTCTTCACTGCCTTCGCTCGCAAAGTTATAAGCGTCGAGAAAAGCAAACAAATATTGCAGGGTGGGTAATGCGTTGACTTGTAGATTGCGTTTTTTATTTCGTAATACGCTACTCGCCAAGACAGGAAGTACCGTACGTTGTGAAAGGCTGTTTATCTTAATTGTTTTACTTTCCAAATCTGTCACCTCGAAAAGAGAACTGTTAAGATAGGGAACGTAAGCAAAATCACGCATAATGGAGTGTGTGCGGCTGCCCATGTCACGTGCAAGCACTTGGAAAAAGAGTGTGTTGAGATCATCATAGTCATGAATCTTAGTTATTGAAAGAAATTTATAGATTGCATCTCCATTGTGGTATTTCAACATCTGAGCCTCCAACAGTTTCAAGAAAAGGATACGATTCATCCAAGTAATACACAATTCCATTGCAACATTGAATAACCGTTCCTCATAATCATTCCCATACAAACTACCATTTATGTGACGCAAACAATCTTCTGCATCCAGTTGGTTAATAGTATTCTCTAGTAATGAAGCCTCGTCACGCCGTTCCACAGCTTTGCGTACAATCACGGTTTTATTATTCTCTTTGCGTTCCTCAATACCAATAATGTGTAGCAGCTCAGTGTAGAATCCACGGTTGAGCGAATTGCTGTCATTTTGGAACGATAGCTTCAAAAGATGTGTATCGCTGAATATCTTATAAAGTTCGATAAGTTTGCGTGAAGCGCTACTGTCTGTTCTATCAAGCAGGTGTTGATAGTCTTGTAAGTTGAAGTAAGTGTATTCAAGGCTATCTTTCACCTCCTCAATATAGGTTGTTGCAATTTCAGTATAGAAGAAATCGGTTTTGTTACTGGTTTTGCGTCCATCCACAAAGTCTTGAAACTCACGACGTAATTGTTTGTTCTGATAGAATTTGCGTTCAAACTCATGGGCATCAAAAATAAAGAATTCATGAATATTAGTAGCGATGAGATATTTAATATCATTGTTCTTCTTATTGACACGTTCTTTAAGATAGTATAGCAATAATTCCTGCAAAGCCTTACGATTAAGATTGTCATTAGAAATCATCTCACCTTTGTTGGTGGTACTCTTTACTTCAATCAATAACCCTATATTGGACTTGATAGTTTTATCCAATCGGATAGCCAAATCAATATCTTCTTCGGGAGCCATGTAGTATGGCTTGTAGAACGTTTCACTCAGAAAATTACGTAAATGTTCTTTTTGCGTGTGTTCTCTTTGCCCATCCACAATATTGTCTCTCAATGTGCGAAGGGCATTTTTGAATAAGTCAAAATCTGTTGTTTCAATCGCAACCTGTCTATATGCTTTGTTCAAAACTTGATTCGGTTTGAGTAGTCCCATAATGTTTGGTAAATGAGTTAATAAAATACAAAGGTAGTCTAAAAACTTGATAATAAAGAATGAACGTATTGGTTTAACGAAAGTTTGTTCTACTGCCAGCCATTATCAACAAACAATAGCAGCAGTAGATTTGACATGATTCTACTTATTATATTGTAATAGCCAGCCAAAGTAATCTTTTCACATCCGGATCTATCACAGGTTGGATAAGTTGTTAACCTGAAGGTAACCGACCTGATGGTATAGGAACAGGAAGAAGTCTGTAATCATGGCATTTACCCGGATAGAGAAGCCACATTTTTTATTGCCGGACTTCCGGCATTGCCTCATCCATGTGTGAAAAGGAGTTTTTTCTTTCACCACAACGTTCCTTTCACATACCCAAAGGGGGTAGTGGATCCAGACCTGCTTCGGCTTTCTTTTTCCTTCCCATATGACAAAAACCGACTATCCATGACTATTCCTGCCAGTGTGCCGGTCGTGCTTGCCTCTCATGGTTTCTTCCCTTATATTCGCACTGATATTTAAACGAGTTGAAAATATGGAAATATGCTACATCGAGGCCGGTGTCCTTGAGAGGATGCTGGCGCGCGCCGAGAACCTGTCCGCACGTGTGGACAGATTGTATGAGAGAAACCGCTGTAAGGAACCCGGAGAGTGACTGGACGGCCAGGATGTCTGCCTGCGCCTTGACATCTCGCCGCGTACCCTGCAGACTCTCCGCGATACCGGACGGCTGGCGTTCACCCGCCTCCAGCGCAAGTTCTATTACAAGCCCGGGGATGTGGAGAAGTTGATGGTCTACGTCGGCATCAGACGCAAGGAGAAGGAGGTGAGAGAAAGAAGGAAGAACGGAAACCTTTAAAGAGCGGAAGAGATGGAAGGCATTATCGACAAGGAGAACGAACGTGTCCGCAGGTTCTTTGCCCTGCTGGACGACATGGAGAAAAAAGTGGAACGTCTTGCCCGTGACAACCGTCCTCCCTTCAACGGGGAACGGTTCCTGACCGACAGGGAGCTTTCCGGGATGTTGAAGATCAGCCGCAGGTGCCTGCAGGATTACAGGGACCAAGGACGGATTCCCTATATCCAGCTTGGCGGGAAGATCCTGTACAGGCAGTCGGACATCGAGAGGCTGCTGGAGGAGAACTATCACCCTGCATTGGTATAATATCGTATTTAAGTTTAAGGATTGTCGCCGGAATTGCATTTACGATTCCGGCGGCAGTTTTTATTTAGCCTGCGGCTTCCTTGCCGGCCGCGGGCTTTCTTCTTTCCATCAGCCGGTTCATGTCCGAGGATATCTTCCGGTCGGTGACCTGGGCGTAGACCTGCGTGCTGTCGATGTTCGTGTGGCCCATCATCCTGGCGATGCTCTCTATCGGAATACCTGCGGTCAGTGTCAGGGTCCCGAACGAATGCCGGGCCATGTGGTAGGACAGGTTCTCTTTCATGCCTAATGCCACGCCCATTCCATGTACCTCATACCAGAGGACGTCGCGGACCGGCAGCGGGAATACCGGCCTGTCGTCATCCGTGGTGTTGTAAAGCTCCAGTATCTGTCCGGCTATGGGATGCAGCGGGATGAACGCCTCCACGTCCGTTTTGGCGCGGCGGATGCGGATATACCTTCTTCCTTCCGAAGTCGTTCCGATGTGACGGGGATGGAGAGCCCTCGTATCCGCGTAGGCCAGACCGGTCAGCGAGGAGAAGATGAACGTCCTGCGTGCCAGCTCCATCATCGGGTCGGGCAGCGGGGTTTCCATCATCCGCTTCAGTTCACTGCGGCTGATATGCCTTAGTTTAGGTGTTTCTTTCCTCTCGTATGCCACGTCCTCTATCGGATTGGCTCTTAGTATTTCCCGGTCCACGGCGATGTAGATGAGCCGGTTGAGCCAGCACAGGCAGTGGTTCACGTGTCCGTTCCTGTGTCCCAGCTCCTTCTTGAGAAAGACCTTGAACGATTCGGCGAACTCCTCGGTGATGTCCGAAAAGGCGATGTCCTTCATCCCGCGGGATTCGATGAACTGCCTGAGGTTGAGCTGGGTGGTCTTCGACTGGCGGTAGGTGGAAGTGGAGTTGATCTCCTTGGAGCGGACCCTGAGCCGTTCGCGTTCCACCTCTCCGGCCTGCAGGAGGTATTCCGGTACGGAATTGGCGCCTGACACGGTGGTCTTGAGCAGTTCGGCCGTGACCACTCCCTGGTTCCTCAGCAGGTTCCCGTACGCCTCTTCCAACCGGCTGCGGAAGGCGGCAAGGCGGTTGTTCTCCCTGGCTGTTTTGATTTCACACTTCTTGCTGTCCCAGTCCCCGGGTTTGCAATAGACGCCTGTCGTGACTGCCGATTTCTTTCCGTCGATGCTGATCCGGCAGAGGACGGCGGTCGTGCCGTCCGATTTCACCTTGTTACGGTTGATGTAGAATAAGAGCTTGAATGTACTGCGCATGATAATGATTGTTTAGGGATTAAAGGATAAGTTTCAAATCGCGGGTTGCCTCGACGAACCTGTCCATGTCCTCGAACAGCTTCTTCGGGGTTACGCGCGCGTATATCTGGGTGGTCTTTATGTTGGAGTGTCCCAGCATTTTGCAGATGGTCTCTATCGGCACTCCCTCCTCGAGCGTGACCAGCGAGGCGAAAGAATGCCGTCCCATGTGGTAGACAAGGTCCTGGCTCAGCCCTGCCATCAGGCGCAGGGATTTCATATTGGCCCTGAGCGTGTGGTAGTCCTGCGGCGGGAAAAGAGTCTCGCGGGTATCGTCCCGGTATTTCTCAATCAACGCGACGGCTTCCGGAAGCAGCTTGACACGTCCGAGGTAGTCGGTTTTCTTTCGCTGGTATTTCAGCCAGAGGCTGCCCTCGTCATCCCGGAAGAGGTTCTTCCGGGTGATGCTTACCGCATCGGCATAGGCGGTGCCGGTGTAACAGGCGAAGAGGAAGAGGTCCCGGGTGATGACATGTGACCTGCGTTTTTCCGGTATCTCCAGATCACGCAGCTTCTCGAAATTCTCACGGCTGAGTGCTTTCGGTGTTGTCTCCTTCTGCTTGGGCAGCTTGAAGTGGCAGAAATGGTATTTCTCCGAGTGGCCCTCCTTGTAGGCGATGCGGCAGATCTTTTTCAAGATGGCCAGGTAGCCGCGAAGCGTGTCCACGGCATATCCCTTTTCCAGAAGGATGAAATCCTGATAGTCGCGGATGAACTGCTCGTTGAGCTGCCCGAAGACAAGGTCCGGAACCTTGAATTTCGCCTTGATGAATTCGGAAAGCGTGCGGTAGGTGAAGAGGTAGGTCGAGAGTGTGGTGGGCGCACGGTCCACACCGACACGGGCCTTCATTTCCCCGTTATGCCGGTCGAGAAGTTTGAGCAGGGTCATCTGCATGCCCGCATTGCCCTGGAACATGTCCCTGACCGCGGCGGCATCGAAATCCCTTTTTCTTTCCATGAGGGAATTGAAGGCCGAGTGTACGGCAAGCAGCAGTCTTTCTATTTTTTCATTGGTCTCCACCGCTTCCCGGCTCTTGCCGTTCAGCCGGCTCTCACGCGCGTTCCACAGCCCGGGGGTGCAGGAGAGCTTGCAGCTGAACTGCGCCATCGTGCGGTTGAGGGTGATCCGTCCCATGATCGGGGCTTTGCCGGTCTTGTCCGGCTCGCTCTTTTTCAGGTAGAGCAGCACCTTGAATTTTTCCACTTTCATAACGCTCTTTTTTAGGTTGTAAAAATACTCCTTTGAAAAGCGTCCTTTGGCATGCAAAACATTGAGAAACAGTGAATACAAATCCGCTTTGTTCTTATCGGTAAAAATTCGGTTACCTGCCGTCGTTTCCGAAACAGGCGGCTAACAGTCTGGTAACTGAAACGTCGCAATATTTTGTTTTCTTTTGCAGGTCTGTCTGTTCTGCAATTCTCGCAAAATGCTTAATTATAAACGTTTTACGTTTAATTATCGTCATTCTGTTTTTTATTGCATTTCTAAATATTACTTATGCGGCCCGTCATACATGGGCTACGATGGCATATTATAGTGAAGTGCATCCCGGTATCATTTCAGAAGCTATGGGACATTCATCTATCACAGTAACAGAGACTTATCTGAAACCTTTTAAGAATAAGAAAATTGATGAGGCTAATGCAACGGTTTTCTCTCCCTTTAGAAAAACGTTTTTGAAGATAAGCTGCTGATTAATATGGTGTTACTTCTTAGGTAACGGCAAGAAAACACGCTGCAAATATGGACATATTTTGGAAAACATGCAAACAAAAAAGATATTATTTCTAATAAACTACTAAAAAAAGGAAACACATCGAACAAAACTGCGGATTTTTTGTGAAGAACACACCTTGCTTTCTAATTTTTGCAAAAGATTTCCCTCCCCTCTGCCGTCTCTCCAAAGCAGGGGTTAAAAATATCGTAACTTATTTATTGAAAATGGCCCGCAGACGCTTCTGTCGAAGTGAGAAAATCCATTATCCCGTTACCTAAGAAGTAACGGGCGAGTATTATTTGAACTTAGTGTTTAATAATATATTATTAATGTAATTTTTAAGTAGTTATGAAGAAAAAATTTGTTAGGGTGATGTTCTTAGGGGCATTGACACTTGCGGTTAGTACAGCTGTTACTAGCTGTAAGGACTACGACGATGACGTTAAAAATCTGCAAGAGCAGATTGATAAGATCACGTCGAACAATCCTGTAAGCAAGGAAGATATGCAATCGGCTATTTCGAGCGCAATAACCTCTTTGCAAAGCCAATTGGAAACAGCTATCGCAGGTAAAGCTGACAATCAGGCTGTAGTCGCTTTGCAGACTAAAGTTACTGAACTGACAGAAGCTTTGAAGGGAAAAGTTGATGCTTCTAAGGTTGAAGAATTAATGAAGGACATTGAATCTTTGTCTAAAGAAGTAAATTCTGTAAAAGGAAGTTTGGATGAAACCAAAACTAATTTAGAGAAGGAGATCTCTGATCTGAAGAAGCAATTGGAAAATGCAGCAGGCAAAGAGGAAGTTGATGCATTAACTTCACAACTTGCGGAACTGCAGACAAAACTGACTGCTGTAGAACAAGCAACGAAAGATAATGCAGCTACAATTGCAACATTAACTTCTCAGATTGCTAAGTTGGACGATATTCAGATTGCTATCAAAGCATTGCAGGACGCTGACAAAGAATTTGTGAAAACAGGTGATTTGGCTGCATATTCTACAACTGAGGAGATGAAAAAGTACCTCTCTAATGAGCTTGCCTCTTACATGACAGATACAGAAATTGCAACGTATGTAAGTGATGCTATTCAAACACTCAAAGAGACTGAACTGAAAAATATCAGTGATGATTTGAGTGAATACAATGGTACTTTAACTGAACATATTAATGCATGGAATGCTTTTGTAGAAGGTTCTAACTTGAAGACATTGAAAGATGTTGAAGGTAAGCTTACTACATTAGGACAGTTTGATAATGCAATTAATTTGGCACTTACAGAAGGTAAGTATGATGATTTCGCAGCTTTGGTAACACAAGTGAATACATTGAAAACTAATTATGCTAACTGCGTTACTACCGAGAATGTGAACGAAAAGGTGAATGCTGCTTTGCAAGCTGCTTTGAAGGATAATGATTCGGAATTCGCAAAATTGTCAGAACGTGTAGCTAAATTAGAGAAAGAAATGGGTGCTATGAAGAATATGATTCAGAGTGTAACCTATATTCCTACAAGTTCTGATAGAAAAGTAAACTTTGTTACTTTGCATGCGAAGAAAGATAAGAATGATGCTAAATTTGCAGTAACTCTTGCTGGTGCTTCTACACAGGATGTTAAGTTCCGTATTGCTCCGGCTACTGCTGCCGCAGAATTTGCTACAAACTATAATGTAGTATTCAGTGCAGATCAGGCTATTACAAGGGCTACACTTCCTACTGAAATGTTTAAGATTGTCGGTGAGCCGGTAGTGAAAGATGGTTTCATTACTTATACTATTCAGTCAAATGCTGACCAAAGTTATTCAGTATGTATGCATGTGACTACTAAAGATGATAAAGTTGAAACTTTAGGTAAAACAGACATTACATCTGATTATTTCGCAGCAATTTTGGGAGATAAGTATTTGGTAGATGCTTACTATAAAGCAACTTCTACTGATAAGACTATTTACTATGACCAAGAAGGCAAAGATGAAGGCAAGGCTGATTACAATATCGGTAAGGTTGTTTTGTCTGTTGCTGACGATGCAACTGGGACTCCGACTAATGACGTCTCATTAGATGAATATCCGGGATTTGATGTTAGCAAACTTGTGACTACATTTGAAGTTTCTAATGAAACTTATTTCAAAATAGAAGATGGTATCGTTACATTAACTAAATACAATACTCCTAGCTATACGGATCAGACTGGAGATGTAACTGCTACAGTTGCTGCAACCGGATTCTATACGAAAGAAGATGCTAAATCTCTTGGTACTGTTAGTGTAATGAAGACTGCTAAGACTGCTGAAATTAATTATGGTGAAATAAAAGCAACTTGGAATGTGGAAGATAATTCTATTAAAGCTGCTTCTTTCCCATTAGCTACTATCTATGACGATTCTAAAGTGCAACTGACTGCTAATGAGTTTGCTGCTCTTACAGGCACACCAACTCAAACAGAAGCTGAGGGTGATAAGGCTTGGTTCGATGTAGCACCAAATACTAATGTATTAACAGCCACTGTAAAAGCTAAGACTTCTGAAGGAAAATATCCTATTGAAGTTGTGTTTACATCTACAGATAAAGCGAGAGTTATTACTGTGAAAGCTACAATCGTAGTAGAGAATCCGAAATTTACAGCATTGAAAGTAAATGATCTCTTCTGGGAAGGTACTAGTGTTGATGGTAAGGTTGGAATTACTCCGACATTGGATAGTGATACTAAACCGACTAAAATTACTGCAGAATTTACCCTGTCTAATTTATTTAGTAATTATTCAGCTATAAAAGAAGAAGTTAAGAAGGTTGAAGGTGCTAGTCTTACTATAACTGTACCTGGTGTAGCTGATATTGTCGGTGTAGCCTATGTTGAGGAAACTACAATGTTAACATTTACTCCGGCAGAATATACAGGTCTGACGAAAGAAGGAAAACCTGCTACTGTAAGAGTTGTAGCTCAGATAACACTGCAAGATGGCGAAGCACCGCTTCAAGAATATTCTGCTGTAGTTAGTATCAAAAATCTTAGTGGCTCTTGGAAAGCTGGTAGCTTAACTGCGAATTTAGATGATAAATCTAAAACTTATGAATTGGCTAAAGGCTTTGCATGGAAGGATTCGAGAGATGCTGCTATGTGGGAGAACGGTGCGGTAGTTAGTGAAAGTGATAAGTTTGGCGAAGACGTTACAAACCCACTCAGTATCTATGGTCTGACTGCTCCTACATTCGAGTTCGTGAATGCGGAAGGCGAGACAGTTGAAGACGAATATTTGGAAGTTGACAATACAGGAAAACTGAAATTTACTGATAAAGGTAAAAACTTCAATTTCGTTAAGTCATATACAACTCGCGTTAAGATCGTTGCTGATTCTCAATGGGGTGATATTATGGGTTATAAGAATAATAACATTATTACTGTAACAATTCCGACTGGAATTAAATAATGCATTACGATAGAAATATCGACTGAAAATAAGAAGGGTATCTTTTTCAAAAGAAGGATACCCTTCTTTACTAAGTAATGCAATATCGCACTTAAAAAGAAAGAATAAGTATGAATATGAAGAGTCTGTGGATGACTGTATTTGCACTATTGATTGGTAATACAGTGATTTCTGCGCAAGAGAAACAAATCAAGGAAGAAGGTAAAATGGTATTTAAGCCTCATTGGTTTATGCAAGTGCAGGCGGGAGCTGCTCACACACTTGGAGAAGCCAAGTTTAGTGATCTTATATCTCCTGCTGCAGCTGTAAATGTAGGCTATCAGTTTGCCCCGGCATGGCGTGTACGAGTTGGAGCTAGTGGATGGCAAGCAAAGGGAAGATGGGTATCTCCTCAGCAAGACTATCAATACAAATATCTACAAGGAAGTGCAGATATTATCTCTGACTTAAGTACATTATTTTGTGGATTTAATCCAAAGCGTGTATTCAATGGTTATGCCTTTGTGGGTGTTGGTTTGAATCATGCTTTTGATAATGATGAAGCTAATGCTCTTGATACGAGAGGCTATCAAATGGAATATTTATGGAAAGACAGCAAAAACTTCGTATCAGGCCGTTTGGGCTTAGGATGTAACTTACGCTTGAACGATTGTTTGGCTATCAATATCGAAGGTAATGCGAATATCTTATCCGATAAATTCAACTCCAAGAAAGCGGGAAATGCCGACTGGCAGTTTAATGCTTTGGTTGGTCTGAATATTAAGTTTGGTAAAGGCTATACGAAGACCAAACCAGTGTACTATGAAGCGGAGCCTGTAGTAGTGGAGCAACCGAAGCCTGCTCCTGTGGTAGAACAGCCGAAACCTGTAAAGGAAGAGGCAGTAGTGGTACAGCCGATGAAACAAGACATTTTCTTCGCTTTGAACTCTGCACGTATTCAAAATGATCAAAAAACTAAGATTGATGCATTGGTAGAGTATTTGCAGAAAAATTCATCAGCAAAGGTGAAAGTGACAGGCTATGCTGATGTTGACACTGGTAATCCTGGAATCAACAAAACTTTATCTGAAAAACGCGCAGCCAATGTTGCGGATGTTCTGAAAGCAAAAGGAATAGCAACCGACAGAATTGTGGTTGATTCCAAAGGTGATACAGTTCAGCCTTATAATACACCGAAAGAAAACCGTGTGAGTATCTGTATCGCTGAGTAACAGATATATAAACAAGTTATGAATAAGAAAATATATGTTGCTTCATCGATACAAAAGTGTTTCTATTGATATAAAAATATCATTGATACAGTAAGTATCGAATGCAACTACTTTGCGATTATACGCTCCTGTGAAGAAGCTGATAATCGTGTTTCCTACTAAGGATTTCCCCACTATAGTCCTTAGTTTCTTTTAGTGAAGAGAGGAAAGGTCTGCACTTGTGAAAGACCGGGCTTTTCGCTAACTCTATTCAAAGGACGTTCTTAATTTCCCCTTTTTCCCTGGGAACGTCCTTTTTTATATTTATTGTTTTTTTTATTTAGGAAAGGGATAATTTCTCTTTTGTTCGCTTAGTCAGAATTTTGCATTATCTTCGCATTATCTTTTGAATAAAAGCAAAACGATAACAATTATGGCACTACCGATAAATGTAAACGACTTAATGTCTAAAAACAAAGTAGAGGGCAATCGAATTGAGTTTAAGAAAGGATGGAACCCTTCAAAGATTTATCATTCGATTTGTGCCTTTGCCAATGATCTTGATAATTTGGGAGGTGGTTATATTCTTGTAGGTGTGGATGAAGAGAATGGGATGGCTAAACGTCCAGTAGCAGGTATTCCTGAAAATTCTATTGATAAAATATTGAAAGAAATGGTAGGGTTCAATAATAAGATTGAGCCTTATTATATGCCCCGCACCTCGGTGGAGGAAGTCGATGGGAAGACTATATTAGTTATTTGGGTGCCGAGCGGGGGAAATCGTCCGTTTAGTGTGATGGAAGATGTAACATCTAAGCATGGTAGACCGAAATTTTATATTCGTAATGGTAGTAGCTCCATAGAGGCGAAGGGTGAGGTTCTTGACCAATTACGTGAACTGGCTAATCGGACACCGTTTGATGATCGGGGTAATCCCGATATCAAGCTTGACGATATTTCGCCTGTGCTGGTGTATGATCATTTGAAGAAAGTTGGTAGCCGTCTTATGAAAAGTTTTAATGCTCAAGAATTAGATAAGACTTTGGAACAAATGAACCTTTATGAAGGACCGACAGAGCGTAGGTACCTTAAAAATGTCACAGCAATGATGTTTTGCGAGGAGTTGCAAAAGTTTTTTCCTGTTACCCGTGTAGAGATCGTAGTATTTCCTGAAGGAAGGATTCAAAATCCAAATAATTTTTATGAAGCTCCTGTTATAACAGGTACTGTGCCACAGATAATAAAAGAGACTCTGAATTATCTGCGCACTTTCATCCGCGAATATGTAGTGAAGCCCAAAAATCGTGCCGAGTCAATCCGCTACTTCAATTATCCTTATCAAGCATTAGAAGAAGCAGTTGTAAATGCATTGTATCATCGTGATTATCAAGAACGTGAACCTGTTGAGATAACCATTGAACCAGATAAAATCTCAATATTGAGTTATTCGGGTCCCGATCGTTCGGTTACGATTGAAGCCATTCGGAAAGGGGAGTTGCTGCGCTCACGAAGATATCGCAATCGTCGATTGGGTGATTTTCTGAAAGAATTAGATTTGACAGAAGGACGAAGTACTGGAATTCCGACGATACAGGACGAACTTCGTAGGAATGGTTCACCAAAAGCTATTATAGAAACAGATCCTGACAGGACGTATTTCATGATAGACATACCTTGTCGTGAAGGCGTTGAAACAACTCTTTCTATTGGTGAACGACGGAGTAACGACAGAGTAAAGCGACAGAGTAACGACAGAGTAACGACAGAGTTGGTGATTTTGGAATATTGTTTGAACGCTCGTTCGAGACGTGATATTTTAGAACATCTAAATTTGAAATATCATTCAGACAATTATAAAAAATATATTAAACCTCTTATAGATAAAGGGTACCTACATTATACTGAACCCAAGTCGCCAAGTAGTCCAACACAGAAATATATAACTTCAGTATTAGGGAAAGAATTCTTAAGTTGATATTGGGAAATAGAAAGCAAAAGGTTTTCTCCCGAAGATAATTTTATAAAATATAAAATGTACATTTGTAGCATAAACAAAAGAAAGAAGATGAAACGAAATTACGTAAAGTATACTTCGGGAGCTATTCTGACAGGACTAATCCTATTCACTTCCTGCCAATCTACCCGTGAAGTTCAGGCAAATTATGAAGTTGCCCAGATAGAAGGAACCCGGATTTGTATGGATTCAACCTGGGATGCTCATCCCGACGAAAAGGCTGCCGTCCTGCTTAAACCCTACAAAGAAAAAATAGATAAGATGATGTATGAGGTGATTGGCGTCAGTGAGATGACGATGGACAAAGGACGGCCTGAGAGCTTGCTTTCCAACCTGGTCGCCGAAGTGCTACGACTCTCTGCAGAGCGTGTACTGAAGCATCCTGCCGATATTGGAATCATGAATATGGGCGGTTTGCGCAACATACTTCCACAGGGCGATATCACAGTCGATGCTGTTTTCGAAATACTTCCTTTTGAAAATTCTCTCTGCGTACTGACGATGAAAGGTACGGAAATAAAAAGACTGGTGGAAGTCATTGCCTCCTTGCATGGTGAAGGACTGAGCGGAGCGCATCTGGAAATAACAGAAGACGGAAAACTCCTGAAAGCAACCGTACAGGGAAAAGAGATCGAAGATGACAAAGACTATACCGTAGCTACCATCGACTATCTGGCGGACGGAAACGACGGACTCACTCCCTTTGTCAACGCGGATAAGCGTGAATGTCCGGATGGATTGACATTGCGCGGACTGTTCCTCGACTACGTAAGGCAACAGACAGCGGCAGGCAAGAAGATTACCTCTAAACTGGATGGACGTATCACCGTTGTTCCGGCATCCGACCGGAAATAAAAAAATGAAAAGAGAATAAATAACCAAGGTTTACAATGAAATCTCAGTATCCTATGACAACTCATAATCATATAACTTCCGTCTTGAATATATTCAAAGGAAGAACCGGAAAGTGGCTGATGCTTTTCCTCCTTTTACTACCTGCATTGGCAACTGCCCAAGAAACAAAAAAACTAATCATACTGCAAACCAGTGATGTACACAGCCGGATTGAACCTATGACTCAGGAAGGCGACCGGAACTACGGTCAGGGTGGATTTGTCCGTCGGGCAAGTTTCCTGCAGCAGTTCCGCAAAGAAAATCCGGATGTACTGCTGTTCGATTGCGGCGATATCTCGCAAGGCACTCCTTATTATAATATGTTTAAAGGTGAGGTAGAAGTCACCCTGATGAATGAAATGGGATACGATGCAATGACAATCGGTAACCACGAGTTCGATTTCGGCTTGGACAACATGGCTCGTCTATTTAAATTAGCCAAGTTTCCGGTAGTATGTGCCAACTATGATCTTGATGCCACAGTACTCAAAGATATCGTAAAACCTTATGTCATTCTGGATCGTTTCGGCTTGAAGATCGGAGTTTTCGGGTTGGGAGCGAAGCCGGAAGGACTGATACAGGCCAATAAATGCGAAGGGGTAATCTATAAAGACCCGATCGCCGTATCCAATGACATTGCCGCACAACTGAAAGAAGAAGGATGCGATGTCATTGTATGCCTGTCACATCTGGGCATTCAGATGGATGAGAAGCTGGTAGCCAACACCCGTAATATCGATGTCATTCTGGGTGGTCATTCTCATACCTTTATGGAAAGCCCCAAGAATTATCTCAATGTAGACGGGAAAAATGTCCCCGTTATGCACACCGGAAAGAATGGAATTTATGTTGGACGACTGGATTTGACCTTGAATAAAAAATGAGATTATTAACATATATACTGGCTATTCTGCTACTTCTTCCTGTCAAGGCCAGGGGAGAAGCAATAGATACTCCCGTAGAACCTTTACTACTTTATAAAGCTAAACAAGATGTCCGTTGTCAACAATGGGTAGACTCCATTATGAATAAGCTGACGCTTAAAGAGAAAGTCGGTCAGTTGTTTATATATACGATTGCTCCGGTAGATACCAAGCGCAACCAGATATTGCTGAAGGATGCCGTCGATACTTATAAAGTCGGCGGACTGCTGTTTTCCGGTGGAAAGATGCAGACTCAGGCGGAACTGACTAATCGGGCCCAGCGCATGGCAAAGTTACCGTTAATGATCACTTTTGACGGAGAATGGGGGCTGGCAATGCGTCTGCGTGGTACTCCTGTCTTTCCCCGAAATATGGTGCTCGGATGTATTCAGGATAATAAATTAATCTATGAATACGGTCGCGAGATGGCACGCCAATGTGCACAATTAGGTGTACAAGTCAACTTTGCTCCGGTGGCGGATGTGAATATCAACCCCAAGAATCCGGTGATCAATACCCGTTCCTTCGGTGAAGCCCCCGTACGGGTGGCGGATAAGGTAGTAGCTTATGCTTCCGGTCTGGAAGGCGGAGGCGTACTATCCGTCTGTAAGCATTTCCCCGGACATGGTGATACGGATGTAGACTCGCACAAAGCGCTTCCGGTACTTCCCTTTACCCGCGAACGTCTGGACAGTGTAGAACTTCATCCTTTTAAAGAAGCGATCCGTGCCGGATTGAGCGGTATGATGGTCGGACACCTGCAAGTTCCGGTTATTGAACCGATAGGCGGACTTCCTTCTTCTTTATCCCGTAATATCGTATACGATCTGCTGACAGAAGAATTTGCTTTCAAAGGACTGATCTTCACGGATGCACTTGCCATGAAAGGCGTTTCGGGCAATGGAAATGTCAGTCTGCAGGCATTGAAGGCAGGGAATGACATGGTACTGGCTCCCCGTAACCTGAAGGAGGAGATAGCCGCCGTACTCGAAGCCATTGATAAGGGAGAATTGACACGCGAAGATATTGAAGAGAAATGCCGCAAAGTACTGACTTATAAATATGTGCTCGGACTAAAAAAGAAACCGTTTGTCCAGCTATCCGGTTTAGGGCAACGGATCAATACTCCTCAGACACGTGATTTAATCCGCCGGTTGAATCTGGCTGCGATTACTGTGCTGAATAATGAAAATCATGTTCTCCCTTTGCATACGAATCAAAAAGAAACGATGGCATTGCTCGAAGTCGGTGATGCGGGTGAAACCAATGCGTTGGCGGAACAGTTGTCGAAATACACTTCTTTGTCACGTTTCCGCCTTCGTCCCGGTATGACGGAAGAGGCGAATCAGCGGTTGCGGGACTCATTGGCTGCCTATAAACGAATTATTGTCGCCGTAAGTGAACAGAAGCTATCACCTTATCAGACCTTCTTCGGTAAATTTACTACTGAAACTCCGGTCATCTATGCTTTCTTTACGCAGGGAAAGATGATGTTGCAGATACAGCGTGCGGTTGCCCGTGCCTCGGCAGTGGTGCTGGGACACAGCCCTAATGAAGATGTGCAGCGGCAGGTGGCGGATGTGCTCTTTGCCAAAGCTACGGCGGACGGAAGATTATCGGCCAGTCTTGGAGAACTCTTTCAGGCAGGAGACGGTGTCACGATTACTCCGAAAACACCTTTGCATTTTATTCCGGAAGAACATGGGCTTTCTTCTGTCGCCCTGCAACGAATTGATTCGATCGCTTTGGACGGTGTACGTCAGGGAGCTTATCCCGGTTGCCAGGTGATCGTGATGAAAGAGGGTCATGTGATGGTAGACAAGACATTCGGCACTCACACCGGAACGGGAAGCGCACGTGTGCAGCCGACCGATATCTATGACTTGGCTTCACTCTCCAAGACTACTGGTACGGTACTTGCTTTAATGAAACTTTACGATAAGGGACGTTTTAATCTGACGGACAGAATTGCAGACTATCTGCCTTTCCTTCAGCGTACTAACAAGAAAGACATAACCATTCAGGAACTGCTTTACCATCAGTCCGGCTTGCCGCCCGGAATTGCTTTTTATCGGGAAGCCATCGATGAAGATAGTTATGAAGGCAGACTGTTCATGTCCCGCAAAGATGCACGGCATCCGTTGCAGTTGGGAACTTCCACATGGGCGAATCCTAATTTTGCATTTAAAAAGGAATATGTTTCAAAGGTTAAAACCGGAGATTACACCTTGCAAATCTGTGATAGTCTGTGGTTGAATCCTTCTTTCTTCAAGGAAATGGAGAAGAAGATTGCAGACGCACCGATGAAACCTAAAACTTACCGATACAGCGATGTCGGTTTTATCCTGTTGCGTCTTTTGGTTGAGAAACTTGCGGGAATGCCGATGGATGCCTACTTGCAACGTGAATTTTATGAACCGATGGGACTGGAACGTACAGGATACCTTCCTTTGCGCCGCTTTCCGAAATCGGAAGTCGTACCTTCTTCTGTCGACCGCTTCTTGCGTAAGACTACCCTTCAGGGATTTGTGCACGATGAGGCTGCCGCTTTCCAGGGAGGCGTTTCGGGAAATGCCGGATTGTTCTCGAATGCACGTGAAGTGGCACAGGTTTATCAGATGTTGCTGAACGGTGGTGAGTTGAACGGACAGCGTTATTTAAGCAAGGAAACCTGCCAGTTGTTTACAACGGAAGTTTCCAAAATCAGCCGTCGCGGACTTGGATTTGACAAGCCGGATACCCGTAATCCGGAAAAGAGCCCTTGCGGAAAGCATGCACCGGTAAAAGTATACGGTCATACCGGGTTTACCGGAACGTGTGCCTGGGTAGACCCTGACAATGGCTTGGTTTATGTATTTCTGAGCAACCGGATTTATCCGGATGTAACCAACCGGAAGTTAAGCCGTCTGGAAATTCGCGAACAGATACAGGATGCAATCTATAAAGCGATTCAAAGCAAATAAAAAATGAAGAGCCCCTCTGCCGAAGTAGAGGGGCTCTTGCTTATTAATGTAAAATCAAGTAGTTGCTCGGGTTAGAATGAAACACCCACGCGGAAACCGAAGTTGTTCAGTCCGTCTACACTGTAATGCAGTACATCAGCTTTATTGGTACCATAGCTGTAGTACAGAGCAAAGTGCAGGCCCGGTCCGTAAACCCAAGGGAATACATTGACACCTACTTCAGGAGAAGCGTAGAATCCCCAGCTGTTTTCTCTGGCTTCCAACATATTGAAGTTGGAACGGATCTTAGCATATTCAGCACCTAATTTTGCACTGACATAAGGTTGTACGGCTCCACCGCGATTCCATTGGTAGCGGGCGGCAGCACCGAAAGGCAACTGGAACATTGTGTGTTGCTGATCAGTTGTAACGTCACCTGCACCCATCTTGAATGTTTCGCGAGGAATATACTCGTGGTTGCTGTGATAGTTCAGGAAAAGACCCAGACCCAGGTTAGGAGTAACGAAATAACCACCTTCAAAGTTCATACCCCAACCGCTGGCTTTGTCTGCAAAATTATTGCTCAATGGAACATTGAACTGCCAGTCTATATTAGCATATCCATTGTCTGATAGCTGTGCCTTAGCCGGCATGGCAAAGGCGATGGCAATGGCTGCTAGCGCCACTACCTTGAAATATATATTCTTTCTTGTTTTCATAACAGTTGTAGTTGTTTATTTGTTAGTAAGATAAGGTGACTGAGTGAATGACTGGTTCACTGCTTCAATAGCAAGAGTGCGGTTGATAGCTTTAGAGCCTGTTTCAAATCCAGTCAGATAGCTTGTCCAGACTACAGGAAGTTTTTTGCCTTCACCTTCATCTGCTTTCAGGTTCACCATTTCTGTAATGAATGAGTTGGTGCTATAGCTGTAGGTCACAGCGTACGGATAGTACCATCCGCCCCAGTTACCCCAGTAGCTGGGTCCCCAGTAGCCGGGATATCCCCACCACCATTCAGGTTGTGTGTAGCCGGTGAAATAATAAGTACTTGCGATGTAGCTTACCTGAATACCAAGATCGGCACTTTCTTTATCGGCAGCCGGTTGATAACCTTTCGCTTCCATATTTTCTGTGTAAGCAGCCAGAATTTGCTCAGCGCCTTCTCCTTCGAGATATTCCGGTTCTTTGCTGTCAGAGATAACCAAGATTTTGTCAGCCAGATAGAATGTGCTGAAGTCTTTGAAGTTGGCTTGCTTGTCGTAGTTAGTGTATACCAGATAGTTGTCATCCAGCTTACCCATGTCCGGGTCTTTTTCGCAAGAAGCGAGTGCAAAGACCGCCAATAAAATAGGAATTAATTTCTTCATATCTTTTATAATGTTTAGGTTATATAAAAATCACGCCCTGGTACCTTGGGGCTTTTGTTACAAACAACAAGAAATGTGTAAAAAGGTTCGTGCAAATGATTATCTTTGCGAGAAAATTAACACTCAAATGCTTATGAAACACATTCGGATACCTCTTTTCGTATGGTTCTCAATCGTGCTGCTGATCGCAGTTGCGCCCGTCTCATTGTCGGCGCAGGAATCGTTTATTCAGAAGATCGAAAAAAATAAGTCCGTCAGCGGAATAAAGTCGCTCGACACCAGCCGCTTCCCGGAAAAGTATGTAATGTACCTGACTCAGCCGCTGGATCATCGACATCCCGAAAAGGGAAGTTTCCGCCAGCGTGTGATTGTGGGACACGTCGGTTATGACCGTCCCACAGTGATTGTCACTGAAGGATATGGGGCAGGGTATGCTTTGCGCCCCACTTATCGGGAAGAACTTTCTGAATTGTTCGATGCCAATATGATCTTTGTGGAGCATCGCTACTTTCTCGAATCCACTCCCGAACCGTGCGACTGGCAATACCTGACCGCAGAGAATTCTGCCGAGGATTTGCATGCCGTGACAACCGCTTTCAAGACTTTATATCCTGGCAAATGGATCAGTACGGGGATCAGCAAGGGTGGGCAGACCTCCTTATTATACCGTGTTTTCTTCCCCGACGATGTGGATGTTTCCGTGCCTTATGTAGCTCCTCTTTGTTATGCGCGTGAAGATGGCCGGCACGAACCTTTCCTCCGCCGGGTAGGTACGGAAGCCGATAGGAAAAAAATAGAAGATTTCCAGTTGGAAGTATTGAAACGAAAGGCCCGTTTGTTGCCCCGTTTTGAAAAAATGTGTGCTGAAAAGAACTATACATTCCGCGCTCCTCTGGAAGAAATATATGATTTCTGTGTGCTGGAATACTCTTTCTCTATCTGGCAATGGGGAACGGATATCCGTAGTATACCGGAAACCTCGGCTTCTGACGATGCACTGCTGGATCATTTGCTGGCAATCAGCGGACCTTCTTATTTTATAGTAGACAGCCCGACTCTTTCTTTCTTCGTGCAGGCTGCCCGCGAATTGGGGTATTATGGATACGATATCGCTCCTTTTAAACCTAACCTTTCTATAAAGACCAGCAAGGATTATCTGAGAAGACTGATGTTGCCGGAAGATATGCGGAAGATGAAATTCGATAAGACATTGAGCAATAAGATTGTGCGCTTCTTGAAGAAGAACGATCCGAAGATGATTTTTATCTATGGTCAGAATGATCCCTGGACAGCTGCCGGAGTAACATGGCTGAAGAATAAAAAGAATATTCATGTTTTTGTAGAGCCGGGAGGCAGTCATCTTGCACGCATCGGTACAATGTCCGAAGATCAGAAGCAGAAAGTGATGTCTCTTCTTAGAGGGTGGCTTGAAGAATGACGAAACGAGAAACGGTGAACAACCTGTAATATATGAACAGGCGGTTCACCGTTTTATTCTTCTGCAAGCCGATATTACATGTATCGGGCTGCTTGATTTAGGAATCTACCGATTCGAATAGCGGTTTCAGTAATTCCGGTATTTCCACTTTTTCAAGTGCTAATTGTCGGACTAGTTTTTTACCGCTCTGACTGAGATGGAACTGCATCAGTCTCCGGTCCTCTTCTCCGAGTGTTCTGACAATCAGTTCTTTTTCTTCCAGAATCCGGAGCATCTTTGAAGCGTGCGAGGGTGTCAGCTCCGTTCGTTTGGACAGGCTCGTGGCCGTCATATTATTGGGCGAGGCTTCTTGCAGGGCACATAATATCATCGCTTCATTTAATGATACCTGATACACTTTTTCAAATGCATCTTCAAATCTTGCCATTGCTTTGAATACATCGCGCATTACACATATTGTCTTCATATGCTACTTGTTTTTTTGTTTGTTCTTTTTCTATATAAACAGGTTGATATTTGCATTATCCGCCCGTTCCATGTATGTTGCTACTCCGCCTATTGTCACTTCGTCCAGAAGTTCTTCCTGTTTCACTCCCATGACGTCCATGGACATTTGGCAGGCGATAAATTCCACACCGTTCTCCAGAGCTTGTTGGCGTAAGGACTCCAGAGAGTCGATTCCTTTCCGGTTCATGATGTACCGCATCATTTTTCCTCCTATTCCTCCCATGCTCATTTTAGAGAGTTTCAGCTTTCGGGAACTGGAAGGGAGCATCATGCCGAACATTTTTCCAAAGATATCTTTTTCGACGTTCGGCTTATGCAGCTTCTTGATAACGTTCAGTCCCCAGAAGGTGAAAAAGATCGTTACCTTTTGTCCGGTGGCAGCTGCGCCATTAGCGAGCACAAAGGTAGCTAAAGCTTTGTCTAAATCATCACTGAACATGATGAAAGTTTTTCCTTTGCCTTCACAGGAGGTAACAATATTGCAGGATTTAGGTTCGCCCTTTTCGATCACTACTACAGATTTTCCTCCTGCTGTTTCTTTGGAAATCAACTGATTTCCTGTCGAGTTGCACCATGCGGCAGCATCACGCGGGAATCCCGGATCGGTTGAGGTAATTTCTACCCGGTCGCCGGAAACCAACGAATCCATTGTCTTTTTCATTTTCAGAATCGGCCCCGGACATTGCAGTCCGCAAGCGTCTACACGGATTGTCTTCACTGCTTCAACTGGTGAAACTGTCTTTTGAGGTTGCGCATCTGCCGGCTGTTGTATGTTTGCGTTCGGTTGTGCAGGTACTTCGTTCTCACTTTCTTCTCTCAGGATGATGGGTGCTGCGGCAGCGTGGTATGTTTTCAATCCTCCGGAAAGGTTGCGTACCTTTTCAAATCCATGCTGTACCAGAATGCGATAAGCAAGGTATCCTCTGAGGCCGACGGCACAGAATGTATAGATCATCTTGTCTTTCGGCAGTTCATCCAGCCGGTCACGCAGTTCGTCCAGCGGAATGTTCACTGCACCCGGCAGTGTATTGAGCGAGAATTCGTCAGGAGTACGTACATCCAGCAGGAAATTGTTTTCCATCTCGATATCCCTCAACTGTCTCCAATAGACGGGTTGTACTTTCCCAGTTATGATGTTTTCGGCTACGTATCCTGCAACGGCTACCGGATCTTTGGCAGAAGAGAACGGAGGGGCGTAAGCCTGCTCCACTTTCATCAGATCATAGATCGTACCTTCATGCTTGATGACAAGCGCGATTTCGTCAATTCGTTTGTCTACACCGTCGTAGCCGACGATCTGTCCGCCGTACAGTTTACCTGTCTTCGGGTCGAAAGTGATTTTAATACTCATCGGCATGGCATCCGGGTAATATCCTGCGTGAGAGGACGGATGGATGGTCGAAGACATATAATTGATTTCTGCCTGCCGCAATCGTTTGCCGGGTAATCCGGTAGAAGCAACAGTCATGTCGAATACTTTTGCAATGGAAGTTCCGATGGCTCCTTCATAAGGGATGTGTGCTCCCTGAATGTTGTCTGCGACAATTCGTCCCTGACGATTGGCGGGACCAGCAAGGTAATTGAGCCACGGCTTTCCGGTGATCGGGTGGCGGAATTCGATAGCGTCACCGATGGCGTAAATCGATTCGTCCGACGTTTGCAGGTAGTCGTTGACGGCGATTCCTCCGGTTTCGCCGATCTTCAGTTCTGCGGCACGTGCCAGTGTCGTTTCCGGACGTACGCCGATGGAAAGGATAACGATGTCGGCAGAGATGGACTGTCCGTTCTTGAAGATGACTTTCAATCCTTTTCCGTCTCTTTCGAAAGAGGCTACTGCCTGCTCCAGATACAGGTTCACTCCTTTGTCCATCAAATGCTGGTGTACAAGGGATGCCATGGAGAAGTCGATGGGAGCCATCACTTGATTGCCCATTTCCACAATAGAAACTTTAGCTCCTTGTGCGTGCAGGTTCTCTGCCATTTCCAGCCCGATAAATCCGGCTCCGATGACAACAGCCTTTCGGGGAGCATGACTGTTGATATATTCTTTGATTCGGTCTGTGTCGGCTACATTCCTGAGTGTGAAGATTCCGTTCAGGTCGATTCCCGGCAGGGGAGGACGTACAGGGGAGGCTCCGGTCGATATCAGTAATTTGTCGTAGCTTTCCTCGTAAGTGTCTCCGCTACTTTGTCTTACCGTTACTGTTTTTCTCTTCCGGTCGATGAAGATTACTTCATTTTCAGTTCGTACGTCTACACGAAAGCGCGTAGAAAATGCTTCGGGCGTCTGTACAAACAGTTTTTCCCGTTCTTTGATCACGCCTCCGATGTAATACGGCAGTCCGCAATTGGCATAAGAGATATACTTTCCTTTTTCTAAAAGGATGATTTCAGCAGCTTCGTTTGTGCGTCTGATCCGGGCAGCAGTGGTAGCTCCTCCGGCAACGCCTCCAATAATAATGATCTTCATAAGTTTGTTGCGTAAATAGTTTCCTGTGGAAATAACAATAAAGTAGGGAGAATTGTTCTCGGATCATAGAAAAAAGACTTATATTTGCGCACCCTGTTTGTCTTTCTTCATTTTTTATAAATTAATTATGAGTAAAATTCTTATCATTGACGATGAGGTTCAGATTCGTAGCCTGTTGGCTCGTATGCTCGGACTGGAGGGTTATGAGGTGTGTCAGGCGGGTGATTGCAAGGCAGCTATCAGGCAGTTGGAAATTCAACAGCCGGATGTGGCTTTGTGTGATGTCTTTCTTCCCGATGGAAACGGGGTCGATCTGGTGTTGAACATTAAAAAGACAGCTCCGAATGTGGAAGTCATTCTTCTTACCGCTCACGGTAATATACCCGACGGAGTGCAGGCAATCAAGAACGGTGCATTTGATTATATAACCAAAGGGGACGATAATAATAAGATTATCCCTCTGATCAGTCGTGCCGTTGAGAAGGCTAAGATGAATGTCCGGTTAGAGAAACTGGAAAAGAAAGTCAGTCAGCTATATTCTTTTGATTCCATTCTGGGAGAATCGAAAGTGCTGAAAGAAGCTGTTATGCTGGCACAGAAGGTTTCGGTGACTGATGTTCCGGTGTTGTTGACCGGAGAAACGGGGACCGGAAAAGAAGTATTTGCACAAGCTATACATTATAATAGTAAGCGGAGCAAACAGAGCTTTGTTGCCGTGAACTGTTCGTCTTTCAGTAAGGAACTGCTGGAGAGTGAAATGTTCGGGCATAAAGCCGGGTCCTTCACCGGAGCTTTGAAGGACAAGAAAGGACTCTTCGAAGAAGCCAACAACGGTACGATCTTTTTGGATGAAATCGGAGAAATGGCTTTTGAACTACAGGCCAAATTGCTGCGTATTCTCGAAACAGGCGAATATATAAAGATAGGAGATACGAAACCGACGCACGTGAATGTTCGTATTATTGCTGCTACCAACCGCAATCTGACAGAGGAAATCAAAGCGGGACGTTTCCGTGAAGACCTGTTTTATCGTCTTTCGGTATTTCAGGTACATCTGCCGGCACTTCGCGAACGTACCGGTGATATCAGAATTCTTGCCACTGCCTTTGCAAAGAGCTTTTCCGAGAAACTTTCGTATACGGTCAATGAGATGACTCCTGCTTTTCTTCATGCGTTGGAACAGCAACCCTGGAAAGGAAATATCCGTGAATTGCGGAATGTGATAGAACGGAGTCTGATTGTCTGCGAAGGCGGGCATCTGGATGTGTGCGATCTTCCGTTGGAGATTCAGAATACTCATTATGAATGTTCGGATGATAATATCGGTAGTTTTGAACTGGCTGCTATGGAACGAAGGCATATTGCCCGCGTCCTGGAATATACAAAAGGCAACAAGACGGAAACTGCCCGCTTGCTGAAGATCGGTCTTACCACTTTGTACAGGAAGATAGAGGAATACAAAATATAATAATATGACTATCTGATTTCTTTTTTAGGGGTATATGAGCGATTAATCGTTCATATACTGATCTGTAATGTGAAAAAGAAATAGAAGATATGAATATTTGGAAGACTACACTGTTACTTGTTTTATTATTTACTGGTATCACCGTTCATGCACAAAAAGTAAAAATTTCATTGAATAGTGATGGAAATCTGACGATATGGAAAGTGAAAGCTCAGGCAGAAATTGAGCATCCTTCTGATATGATGACTACCCGATATGACACGAGGGATTGGGTCAAAGCAACTGTGCCGGGAACGGTGTTTGGTTCGTATGTATTAGAAGGACTGGAGCCTGATCCGAATTTTGCTGATAATGCGTATAAAGTCGATAAAGCAAAATATGACCGTAACTTCTGGTATCGTACAGAGTTTAATTCGCCGGAGGTGGAAAACGGAGAAAGGGTATGGCTAAATTTTGAAGGGGTTAACCGTAAAGGAGAAATATTCTTTAATGGGACGCGTCTCGGGTTGCTTGATGGATTTATGCATCGGGGGAATTTCGATATAACCGATTTGCTGTCAAAAAACGGTAAGAATGTGCTTGCCGTCCTTGTGCATTGGGTAGGCACTCCGGTTCCCAATTATGCAAGTCCTACTTATATGTCATGTGCCGGCTGGGATTGGATGCCTTATGTTCCCGGTCTTTTGACTGGTATTACTGACGACGTCTATTTGACAAAAACCGGCGAAGTGTCTATCGTCGATCCTTGGATACGTTCGAAAGTTCCTTCTAAAAACAAAGCGGTTTTAAGCTTGCAGCTGGAACTACGGAATCATACAGATATAGAGCAGAAAGGAGTGTTGAAAGGTATCATTCAGCCGGGCAACATTGAATTTACCGAAGATTTGGTAATTGAGGCAGGCAAGCAGCGGACTTTTCTTCTGGATGATAGCAAGTTCAGTCAATTTATAATTCATAATCCTGCTTTGTGGTGGCCTAATGGTTACGGACAGCCAAATCTTTATACCTGCGAACTGACTTATATGGTGAATGGTAAGGCTTCTGATAAACAGAATATTACATTTGGTATTCGTGAATACGGTTCCGAACTGGTTGACGGTGTGCTTCATCTTAAAATAAATGGTGAACCTGTTTATGTAAAAGGTGGAAACTGGGGAATGAGCGAATATATGTTGCGTTGTCGGGGTGAAGAATATGATCTTAAATTGAAACTTCACAATGAGATGCATTTTAATATGATACGCAATTGGATCGGTTCGGTTACGGATGATGAGTTTTATGAAGCTTGCGATAAATACGGCATTATGGTGTGGGACGACTTCTGGTTAAATTCAAATTCGAATCTTCCGGATGATGTTTTTGCTTTCAATATGAATGCAGTGGAAAAGATCAAGCGTTTGCGTAATCATGCTTGTATTGCAGTGTGGTGTGGTGATAATGAGGGGTATCCGTTACCGCCTCTTAATAAGTGGCTGGAGGAAGACGTTAGAACATACGATGGGGGTGATCGGGCCTATCATGCCAATTCCCATAGTGACGGCCTTTCCGGGAGTGGACCTTGGACTAACTCTCATCCTAACTGGTATTTTACCAAAGCCCCTTATGGATATGGTGCCAATATAACCAAAGGATGGGGATTCCGTACAGAAATAGGTACAGCTGTCTTTACTACTTTCGATAGCTTTAAGAAATTTATGCCCGAAAAAGATTGGTGGCCACGTAATGAAATGTGGGACAAGCATTTCTTTGGCAATTCGGCGGGGAACGCCAGTCCCGACAAATATTTCTCTACCGTAGAGTTCAATTATGGTAAAGCGAAAGGTATTGAAGATTTTTGCCGGAAAGCTCAATTAGTGAATGTTGAGGTGAATAAAGCGATGTACGAAGGCTTTCAACATCATATTTGGGAAGATGCTTCCGGCATATTGACTTGGATGGGGCAGTCGGCTTATCCTTCATTGGTATGGCAAACCTATGATTATTATTATGACTTGACGGGGGCTTACTGGGGAATCAGAAAGGCGTGTGAACCGGTTCATATTCAGTGGAGTTATGCTGATAATAGTGTAAAAGTGATCAATACCACTTTGAAAGAGCAGAAAGGACTTACGGCTACAGGTAAAGTCTATAATCTGGATGGGAAAGAAATGGGGCGTTATAGCCAGTCTGTAGTTTTGGATGCCGCCGCTAATAAGGATTCCTATTGTTTCCATCTGAATTTTACAACAGACAACCTTGCTTTCGGTAAGAAAGCGGTTGCTTCCTCCATTTCGGCAGATGCCGGAGAGCCAAGTGCCGCGATTGATGCCAGTGATGGCAGTCGTTGGGCGAGTGAACCCCGTGATGAAGAATGGATTTATGTTGATCTGGGTGAACCTACTGAAATAGCCTCTGTCATATTGAACTGGGAGGCTGCTCATGCAAAAGCTTATAAACTGTTGATTTCGGATGATGCAATAAACTGGAAAGAAATTTATATCAATGAGGACTCTAAAGGCGGTGTCGAAGAGGTTAAGATAAAACCTGTTCGTACTCGTTATGTGAAAATGCAAGGGTTAAAACAGGCTACTATGTGGGGATATTCACTTTATGAATTTGAATTATATGGTAGAAAAAAGAAGCCAACGGATTTGACTCCTGTGCATTTCATCAAGTTGGAACTGAACGATGAAAACGGGCAACTGCTTTCTGATAACTTTTATTGGCGTTCCAATAAACCGGGAGACTATAAAGCATTGAATAATTTGCCGAAAGCCAAATTGCGTACAACATCAAGCTTAGTGGATAGTAATGGTAAGAAAGTGATTAAAGCAAAGATCGAAAATGTGGGATCATCAGTCGCTTTTGCTGTTCACGTACAGGCTATTCGCTCTTCTGATGGTGAGCGTATATTACCTGCTTTGATGAATGATAATTATTTCACATTGTTGAAAGGAGAGTCTAAAGATATTGAAATAGAATTTGATTCGGATTTGTTGCCTGATGGTAATTATAGTTTAAGTGTGATTCCTTATAATAAATAATATCGGGCGGACATTTCTTTAAATGAGGTAAACACGGTTGTAGCAACATCGGTTTTATGACTTGGTTTTACCAGTCTTTGTGTTTGTCTATGATTTTTCAAATGTAGTCGTGATTCATCATAAACTTTAAGAAAAGTTTACTGATGAATCCGTTACATTAAAATGCCTCATAGAATTGTGCGGATGCCGACAGCATCAGGAGTAAACTATGATAATGCCGCAATGCCTGTCCCTATCAGGTTTGCGTTATTCATACTTTTTATATCCACTTCAATATCTTCCAGACCGAATAATTGAAGGAGTTCTCTCAGTTTTTCCATAACGAGAATGTTATAGTTTTTATCCTTCCTGTTTTCACTCCAGAAAAGACTGCCTTCGGCTACCAGGCAAACCTTTCGTATATCCTTATTATAGGATTTCAGTAACATGATAAGCCCGGTCAGTGAGGCGGCAACCAATTGTGCGGATCTGCCATAAATCCATTGTGCTACCTGTACATATACATCCTTGTAGATGTCCGGGTAATTCATAATGGAAGTCAGTTTCTGTGCGTCGAATTTCTCTTCGAACTCTTCCAGCGGAAAGGCTGTTTTCAGTATGTCTCCCAGATACATACCGGATACCGCTTTCTCAAAACGTTGCTTTCCCGGATTACCGGAAATAGCGTCAACGGTATCATCTACCGCAGTCAGAAAGGGCGGATGGAAATTGCCTGATTCCAAATTGACAGGAATCCATCCATGTGCATTGCATGACTGATCCAGTTTTTCAATTTTATCAGCAGGGATAAAAGTTGCCATATTGGTTCCTGTCCCTACGATGAGGCCGATATATGCATCATAACTATTGTCTGTGAGACCGGCGAATAAACTGGCTATAGTATCGTTTACTACCTTGATGCCTGTAAACTTAATTTTGTTTCTTTCATTCAGATAGTCGAGTAAAGGTTTTCCGATAAATTCTCCAACCATTTCTTTAATATCTACTCCTTTTGTCCAGCGTAACAGTTTGGCGTCTCCACCCGGTACGGACTCGGCCGGATAAGAAAAACAATAACCGATAGGCATTTCTTCCTCACGTTTGATTCCTATAATCATATCGGCGAGTTCTTTGAATAACTCTTCGCGCGTATATCCGACGGACTTCATAATTGACATGTCTTTTTTCCAGCCATTGTTCGGGTGAACGGTTGGTGTTGCTTTGTCGAAATCTACGATTGCCACCCGATAATTGGTTCCTCCCAGGTCAAGTACCAGTGACTTTCCTTTAATATGGGTTGTTTTTGGAGCAATGAAAGTAGGAATGCATTGTATCTCTGCATTTTCCGTTTTTAACCCTTCTTCTGTTTTATCCCGAAATGAGCATACAATCGCTTTGAGCTGTTCATTATCTAACTTAAAAATGTTTTTTTCCATGACATTGACTTTTTATAGTATAAAATATCCTTGTCTTTGAATAACAACTGAAGGTGGATTTTGCTCGGGAATGCCCAATCTTTATTTGCCTGTATCTGATAATTATGTATTTGTTTTTTCAATTAATAAAAACTATATTTGTTTGAAAAATAATTTGATACATGAAAGAGCGGTCTCCAGTTAAAAAGAATATACTAAAATTGATTCCTTTTATAGAGATTATTGCAGGAATCATTTTTCTCTGTTTGGAGATTCATGACTATCGTACTTTGTATTCCATGGCCGAAGCTGATGCAATGTATGGGGGACTTGCTGATTTTTGTAAGTACAAAGAGAATGTATTTTGTCCGGCATTTTTCTGGATAATTGTTATACTGACAGGAATCAGTTATTGGAAAAATAAAAAGTTATATTGGATTTTAACGCAGGCATTGGTGTTTATGGTCTTTTTTAGAGCTATGTTTCCGTTTTATGCCATTTTTATAGAGTTAAATCCAGTAGTCTTTTATATTCTTCCACTTTTGTACTCTACAGTATTCTTTGTGGTAGAAAGAAAGTTGTTCAAAATCAAGCAAATAGATTCTGTTGATATTACAGTTAAAACAAAAATCATGGGGATCGGAATAGGTATCTTATGTACTATCATTTATTTCCTGCTCTTTTTGACCGTTTTTTGCTTAATATGATAGCCGTCTATATTTATTTCTCCACAGTAATTCAACGCGACTTTTGCTCTCATGCCCTAACAGATTGTCTGTATGCCTTTATTCATCTTAGTTTCAGGTATGGCAGCAAGTGTGGTAGCAGTTATGAGAGCAAGTGTTTGCTCTCACTCTTCCATGTATCATTATCTATCATTTGTTTGATGTTGTCATTTGATTTACAGTGTATTAATATCTGAGGTGTCAATTCTTAACGATTGATATTTCAGACATTAATAATTGATAAATCATCCTTTAATAGTTGATAACTCCGCTGTTTTTGAGTGATAAGTGATTTATTGTTTCTTGGAAGAGCAGGTTAATCGAACAGTTGGTGCGGTCAAGTTAATTGAATCATATAAGTAAGGGATCAGTTTCCTGCCTTGTTTCATTCATTCCATCGGCTGGAACCACTGTTTTCAAGCGTCCGAAACTTTGGTTTCACGGCTTTGGAACTAAAGTTTCAAGCCGATGAAACTTTAGTTCCAAGCATGAGAAACAAAAGTTTCAAGCGGGAGAAACTAAAAAGCTCTGTATAGCCCAACCAACAGCCCATAAGTAACCATTGAAAACAAGGCAGTGTGACAGCAAAATTTGCCGTCACACTGCCATCACCTACTTCTGTCACCTCATTAATTATTCATATTCAATCAATTACACCCGACACCGTGACAGATGACAGCAAATTATAGTTTTTTATTTTCATAGAAAGCCTGGCTGACACGTAAGTAGGGGTTGACTAAAAAGTCCCCCTAAGAATGTTAATCGAATTGTTGCGGATGGCAGAGTTTTTTTCTTTTTCCAACAGTGTAGAACTTTAAAAGACTCCTGTCTCTACCTTTTTTTTCGTATTTTCCTCCCTTGCTACGATTTCCCCTTCTTCCTGCCTTCTTCCTTTTCAGTCTTTCAATCCCCTTTTCCTCCGTCCTTTTTTCCTTTTTCTTTGGATTCCCGTTCTGTTTTCCTTTGCGCATCTTCTTCACCTTTCCTGTATTTCCTCTTCCTTTCCCTTGTGCATACGCCCGTGGCCTCGCCCTCCTAACGCGCGTGTGAATATAATAATGTGCATGCCTTTCCTCTGTTCCTCCTATATCCGAGAAAAACATGTTCTACAACATCCTTATGATTCAACACTTTAGCTTCTATCCTCAAAAATAATTCAAAAAAAGAGTGATTTAAGTTTGGAGTATATTTGAAAAGGGCGTACTTTTGCACCCGCTTTCCAAGAGAAGAAAGCCTTGTTAAATTGACTTAGTGTA
>ERZ1106981.397-NODE-397-length-34215-cov-9.792096_pt1 | contig 34215 bp, 35 predicted proteins | sample MGYA00403692_ERZ1106981 | MGnify/ENA primary metagenome ERZ1106981 (study PRJEB35170, sample SAMEA104062431) | human gut metagenome | biome: human gut; feature: human-associated habitat; material: faeces | place: Denmark | collected 2012-06-22 ... | reverse complement strand
GTGCTTTTCTTCCTGTTTAGTTTTCAAAGATCGACGCCCTCTCGCGAGGTGCTCACTTATATTACCAAACCCATTGTTTTCTGTCAACAACTTTTTAAAGTTTTTTCATTTTTTTGTCGGCTTTTTGCATCCCTCCTTGATCCGCCTGCTTGAAATTCGTAACAACGCCTTATTTTCAAGGGCTTTTATGAATTCGTTAAGGATTTCATTCCTGGGTCCTTCTGTTTTTGAATTCCTTTCTGATTCTCTATTTGTGCGTTTTTCCTGTTTTGTTGGTTCTTGTTATTATGTCGGTCTTACTCTGTCCCGATCTTTCCGTATCTCTTTCGTGCTGTCTTTTTCTTTCTCTCTTTTTCTTTCTGACTTTCAACAACCAGGAACTTAAGCTTTGTATACCTATCAGGAATTCGTTTTTTCCAAGCAGTCCTTTTTCTCAAATTCTGCTTCAGCATCTTTAAGACTTTGCATTGAATCTTTTCTCCGATATTGAATCCTTTCCATCACAAAGGCTCAGATACTATCACCCAATGAAAGAGATCGATTCACCTGACTGGATAGGTTCGGATATCCTTTCCTTTCAATGAGGTAGGACATCCTTAATCTTTATGATTCGATACTGGATCCTGTGTGATCGGATGAGCAGCATCACCCCTATACGATTTCGCTTATTCCACCAAACTTTACGCCTTTGGTTAATCTCAGCTCCAACAGAAAAAGCAAGGTTATCCACCCCTTGCCTGATCTACACCGATGTTTTTTTCCTGTCTTTACTTCTACAAAACTCAACGAACACTCAGTCCTAATATAATCTGTCCTATATAATAGGATGAAAAGACAATTCTGTTTGCTGTGATTTCCTGCTGTTCCTTTTCTTCTCTGGCTGATCAAACCCAATCCAACGTTAAAACATCGCATCAAGGAAATCCTGTTCTTCTTCTCCTTGTCTGAGCTGTTGGATCTGCTGCTCCAATTCTGCAACCGTCGCTAAACGCTGCTGGATGTAAGAAGACAAAGCGGCGATCTCTTCACTTTCCTTCTGATTTAAAAAGCATTGATAAGTCACCTTTCCCAGCTGCAAAGTTGTCTGGAGGATTTCCTTTTTGCATTGTTTGATTGTTTTTTTACGTTTGTAAATTTCGATCCGCAGATTAAAGTGCCGGCGTATCTTAGTGATCCATTGAATCTCTTCTTTATTTTCTTCCATCATTCAGGCCTCCTCTTGCTTTAGGCTTATGCTGGTGAAACACAGCTTATTCCGGCTTTTCCTTTCAGGGCCGGGTCTTTTATGTTAGAATAGTGGCGGTGAAAAAATATATGAGTGCAATTCAATTTGAGATTACCCATGTGTGCAAACAGTCAGGTGCCCGCTGCGGCATCCTGCATACGCCGCATGGCGACGTAGAAACGCCGATGTTTATGCCTGTCGGCACCCTGGCGACGGTGAAATTCCTGTCCCCGGAGGAAATTAAGGCTTTGGGGGCCGGGGTCATTCTGGCCAACACTTATCACTTGTGGCTGCGGCCGGGTGAAGACATTGTCGATAAAGCCGGCGGCGTCCAGAAATTCATGAATTATTCGGGACCGATGCTGACGGACAGCGGCGGATTTCAGGTCTTTTCGTTGGCAGATCGGCGCAAAATTAAAGAAGAAGGCGTTACCTTCAAGAGCCATCTGGATGGTTCCACCTTATTTTTAAGTCCGGAAAAATCAATTCAGATCCAAAACAAGATCGGAGCAGACATCATCATGAGTTTTGATGAATGTGCGCCTTATCCTTGTTCCTACGATTACATGAAAAACAGTGTTGAGCGAACGCTGCGCTGGGCAAAGCGCGGCAAAGACGCTCATCAGCGCCCTGAAGATCAAGCCTTATTCGGCATTGTACAGGGCGGAGAGTATCAGGATCTGCGTGAGATGTGTGCCAAAACCCTGGCGGAAATGGATTTCCCAGGCTATTCCATCGGCGGTACCTCAGTTGGAGAATCAAAGGAAACGATGTATAAGATGATTGATTACAGCGTTAAATATCTGCCTTGGGAAAAACCGCGGTATTTGATGGGCGTCGGATCGGTCGATGCGATCCTGGAAGGAATTCTGCGCAGCGTCGATATGTTCGACTGCGTTCTGCCGACTCGGATTGCCCGCCACGGTACCTTGATGACCTCACAGGGTCGGATCAACATTAAGAAACAGGATTATGAGGAAGATTTCGGTCCTCTGGATCCGGAATGTGACTGCTACACCTGCAAAAATTACAGCCGGGCCTATCTGCGGCACCTGTTCCGCTGCAATGAAGGTTTGGGCAGCCGTTTGATGTCGATCCATAATCTGCGGTTTCTGTTAAGCTTGACAGAACAAGCCAGAAAAGCGATCCGAGAAGACCGCTTCGGTGATTTTAAAGCTGAACTGTTTAAAAAATACAATCTGAACAGTGTCGATTCGAGGGGGTTCTGACGATGAAAACAAGTGAATTTGATTTTGATCTGCCGCAGGAGCTGATTGCGCAAACGCCGCTGGCAAACCGTTCGGCTTCACGGCTGTTGGTTCTGCATCGCGCTACCGGTGAAATTGAGCATCGGCATTTCTATGAACTTGTAGATTATCTGAAACCGGGCGACGTTCTGGTGCGCAACAACACCCGCGTCATTCCGGCACGCCTGTTCGGCACCAAAGAGGAAACCGGCGCGCATGTGGAACTGCTGCTGCTGCGGCAGGATGGGGATGAATGGGAGTGTTTGGTCGGCAACGCCAAAGTTGTCAAGCTGGGCACGGTCATTTCCTTTAACGAAGGCGAGCTGAAAGCGGAATGCATCGGCATCGGTGAAAAAGGACTTCGGCAGTTCCGGATGATCTATGACGGAATTTTCTATGAGATTCTTGAGAAGCTGGGCAATGTCCCGCTGCCGCCTTACATCAAGGAAAAATTAAACGATCCGGAACGCTACCAGACGGTTTATGCCAAGGTTAAGGGTTCCGCAGCGGCGCCGACGGCCGGACTGCATTTTACACCGGAACTGTTCGATCAATTAAAGGCCATGGGCGTCGAAGTTGAAGACATCACGCTGCATGTCGGCTTGGGTACATTCCGTCCGATGGACACCGAGGATATCGCCGATCATCACATGCATTCGGAATTCTTCATGATGGATCAGGCAACGGCTGGCCGCCTCAACCAAGCCAAAGCGGAAGGCCGGCGGATCATTGCGGTCGGCACGACCAGCTGCCGAACGCTGGAAGCGATCATGAGCAAATACGGAGAGTTCCGCGAATGTCATGAAGATACGGATATCTTCATTTATCCCGGCTATACGTTTAAAGCGATTGACGGCTTGATCACTAACTTCCACCTGCCTAAGTCCACGCTGGTCATGTTGGTCAGCGCCTTTGCGACCAAGGAGCAGATCATGAAGGCCTACCAGGCGGCGATCGATGAGCAATATCGGTTCTTCTCCTTCGGTGACAGCATGTTTATTGAATAAGCGTATGGAGAAAAACAATCCAGCGATTCAAGCAAAACCAAAGATCAACTACTGGAAGATGAGCGTGGAGGAAATGACGCGGATTCAGGCTGAGGGAAGACATCCCAAGCTGCTGATGCACGCCTGCTGCGCTCCGTGCAGCGCTTTCCCGCTGGAATTTCTGAGCGGCGTCTTTGAAGTGACGATCTATTACAACAATTCCAACATTTATCCAGCGGCAGAATATCAGCGCCGCTTAGAAGAACTGAAGCGTTATCTAGAAGAGGTCAATCCCACACTTCCTCATCCTGTCCAACTGATTGTCCCGCCCTACCGCAATGAGGAATTTACGGCTCGGCTGGCGGTGCTCAAGGACGTGCCGGAAGGCGGAGGACGCTGCTTTCTGTGCTATGGTCTGCGCATGGATGAAGCATACCGTTATGCCAGCGAGCATCATTATGACTATTTCACGACAGTCATGACGATCAGCCGGCAGAAGAACAGTCAAAAGCTGAATGAAATCGGCCGCCAGCTTTCGCATAAATATCCGAATGTCCCTTACTTCTATTCTGATTTCAAAAAGAAAAAAGGCATCGACCGGGGGCAGGAACTGTCGCGGCTGCATCAGCTGTACCGTCAGGATTACTGCGGCTGTCTTTATTCCTATGAGAAACGACAGGAAGACAAGCAACGAAAAATCGAAGAAACTTCAGCGAATCAAGTCTGAAGTTTCTTTTCTTTTTTCAGCGATCATTCTTCTGTGACCGCAGATTGACTGCAGGGCTTCGGCTTTTGTTTTACCCGCGAACAGCTTTTCACTTACCAGCAAACTGGAAGAGAGGGCAGAAAATAAATGCCGGAATGGTTGTTTTGCCAGGCAGAATAAGTCTATAATAAAATCATTGAGAAGCTTTTCTACCTTGGCTTTTTAAATTGGAATCAGCAACACTGCGCTTGCCGGCAGTTTGAGCGCGAACAAGAATACAGCTCAGCCCCGGTGTTTTTACGGATGAAGGAGAACGCTATGAAACTGGAAATCAGCAAAGAGGAACTGCGGAATTTTCTGCTGCACGCCACCGATGAACAACTGGCGGAAATGATCGAATTTATCCATCCGGTCGATATTCTGGAAGTCATCCATGAATATAAGGCAGATGAAGATCAGATCATGAAGCGGCTGCCGTCGGAGATTCTGGCGGAAATTGTCGATGAGGAAGAAGACGAGGAAAAATACGGTCTGTTATCCCACTTCTCCGACACGGAACAGCGGGTCATCCTGGAAGAAATGTCTTCCGATGAAATCACCGACTTGGTCTCAGTTCTGGATGAGGTGGAATCGGAAGAAGTCTTAAGCAAGATGAACGTCGAGGACCGGCAGGAAGTCCGTGCGCTGCTGAGCTATGATCCGGAAACCGCCGGCGGTTTGATGGCGACGGAGTTTATCTGTCTATCTGATCAAATGAGCGTCATGCAGACGCTTCTGTATTTGCAGAAAGAAGCGCAGGATGCAGAAATGGCTTATTATTTATATGTCGTCGATCAAAACAAGGTGCTGACCGGGGTTGTATCGCTGCGTGAAATCGTAGCTCACAGCTTTGAAACTTTGATTCGCGACATTGCCAACCCCAACGTCATCTCAGTTCCGGCGCCGACCGATCAGGAAGAAGTCGCGCGGATTTTCAGCAAGTATAATTTCTTAATGATGCCGGTCGTGGACGAACAGGATCGCATCCTCGGCGTCATTACCGTCGATGACGTCATGGATATCATTGAAGAAGAAAATACCGAAGATATTCATCGTCTGGCGCAGATCAATGAGGAAGAAAAAGTCGACGGCAGTCTGATTGAATCATTGAAAAGCCGTCTGCCGTGGTTGTTTATCAACCTGCTTACCGCCTTTCTGGCCTCCTCGGTCGTCGCTGTTTTCTCCGGTACGATTGAAAAAGTTGTCGCTTTGGCAGCGGTCAATCCGATCATCGCCGGGATGGGCGGCAACGCCGGAACACAGTCTTTGACGATTGTTGTCCGCGGTATTGCGCTGGGTGAGCTGACCGGTGAAAATGCCCGGCGGGTCTTCTTCAAGGAATTCGGCGTGGGTGTTTTGAGCGGCGTAAGCATTGGTCTGGTTGTTGCCTTGATCTGCGGCCTGATGCAGCGCAATCCGATCTTCGGTCTGGTCGTCGGCTTGGCCATGCTTTTAAACATGGCGTTTGCGACGATTGCCGGGTATGCGGTGCCAGTCATCCTGAAAAAGATCAATGTGGATCCCGCGCTAGCTTCTTCGGTATTTGTCACCACCGTGACCGATGTGCTGGGCTTCTTCTTTTTCCTCGGATTGGCGACTTTATTCTTACCTTTTTTGATGTAATCCAAGCGCAGCTTTCCGATGATTTCAAATTCAGCGGCAGTCAAAGGACTGCCTTTTTTGCGGTGGTTGTGCTATATTTTCAAGCAGATCAAGGAGGTGGGATAAATGATTCTTTGTTGTTCCCAGCGTACCGATCTTTGTGCCTTTTACAGCGACTGGCTTTGCCGGCGGTTTCAGGCGGGCCTTGTCGATGTCCGCAACCCCTTTGCCCCGCATCAGATCCTGCGGCTGGATTGTTCGCCAAGTCAAGTGGATGCGGTGATTTTCATCACGAAAAATCCGACTCCAATGCTGGATAAGATGGATGTCTTCCGCGAATATGCGGTGGGTTTTCAGGTTACAGTCACGCCCTACGGGCCGGAAATTGAACCGGGACTTCCCGACAAACGGATCGTCCTGGACAGCTTCCGCAAGCTGGCGGACCGGCTGGGTTCTTCGCACATGATCCTGCGGTATGATCCGATCTTCTTCTCCCCGCGGTATGACGAAGCATTTCACCTGCGGGCCTTTGAGCGCTGCTGCAAACAGTTAAGCGGGGCCTGCACACAGGTGATCCTCAGTCATCTGGATTTCTATAAGAATACCCGCCGGCATCAGCGGGAGCTGAACTGGCTGCCAGATTCCCTCGACCGCTTTCGGCAATTAGCGCCGCAGCTGGCGCAGATCGGCAAACAATACGGTATGCAGCTGCAGCTCTGTGCCGAAGATCTTGATTTTCAAAGAGCCGGAATCGTCAACCGCAGCTGTATGGACGCGGCTTGGCTGGAAGTGTTGACCGGGCGAAAACTGGATTATCCCCTGACTCAAGCCCGCCCGCATTGTCATTGCCTGCAGGTAACAGATCTCGGTGAATACAACTGCTGCGCGCATCATTGCCGTTATTGCTACGCCAACTTTGACGAAGCGCAGATTACCTCACGGATGGCACAACATGATCCCGAATCGTCTTTGTTGATCGGTCATCTGCAGCCGGATGATCAAATCGTTACGAAAAAAAAGTCTGAACGGCAGCTTCGCCTGTTTTAGACTTTTTCTTTTTCGATTCTTTTTTACAGTGTTTCAATTTTCTTAAGCAGCTCAGCCAGTGTTCCTTCAAACTCACATTCCACCGGCAGTTTTTCTGTGTTCAGCAGACAGTCGGTAATCAGCCAGCCTTCCATCCCCAGCGAACGGGCCGTCATGTCTTCTTTGACGTCGTTGCCGATCATCACGCACTGCTTCGGATCCAGCTGCAGGCGGTTCAGGATCTCCTCATAGTATTTCGGATTCGGCTTGCAATAGCGGCAGCTCTCAAAGGTTGTGATCCAGGCAAAATCATTTTGGTCCAATCCTGCCCAACGAATTCGGTTCTCTGTCGCAATCCGCGGAAAGATCGGATTGGTCGCCAGTACCAGCGTATATCCTTTCGCCTTCAAAGCGCGGACAATTTCATTGGCCAGCGGCGTCGGCGCGCAGGCTTCCACTGCTTCATTAAACTCGTTTTTATAATAATCGAAAAATTCTTCTTCCAGCGTTTCATGGTGCAGACCTGTTAATTTGTCAAACACCTGCCAGAACACCTGTTCGTTGGTCGCCCGGCCATCGTTCATAATCATCGCGCCGGTGCCCTTCCAAATCGTATCGACCAGCTGCTTAGGATCAATCCTGTCTGCCATTTTCTTTGCCAGCCGGGAAAAGTAACTCTGGACAAATTGATCCTGATCCATCGGCAGCAGCGTGCCGTCCAAATCAAATAATAACGTTTTTTTCATAGTGAGATTCCTTTCACAATGGTTTCATTATACACAAATTGGCAATGAAAGAAAAGCGAACAATCCGATCGGATTGTCAAAATAGCTTAACGGTGAAAGCAAAGGACTCAGCGCCGCCCTGCCCGGCCTTGTAAAGAGTGGTGTTTCTGCCACAGCATCGCTCCCACGGCGGCAATGACCGCTACCACCGCCACGATGACCGCTTCCCGCATTCGTCCTTCAATCAAAAAATTACCGATCAGCGTACCAGCCAGAACCGGAATGATCGAACCGACTGCGCAGGTAAACAGAAAAACCGGCCAGCGAATATCAGACACAGCCGCCAGATAAGGCTTCACCAAATTTGGCAGGATCGGCAGCAGAAACATCACAAAACAATACAGTTCTTTGTTTTTTCCTGCCAGCCAGTGATGAAAGCGATCCAGCATCTGAGCGATTCGCGACTGCGGTGAGAGCTGATCCAGCAGTCTTTCCGCAAACAAATAGACAATGCCGTTGCCCAGCACCATTCCAATCAAAATCACAGCAGTCCCGATCAAAGGGCCATAGCTTGCCCCGGCAGCCGCCTGCAGCGACAGCGCCGGAATCAGGGAAGTCATGACCTGCACCGCCTGAAGCAGAATTAAAAACAGGACGCCGTTGATTCCCAATGCCTCAAAATATTGTCGAATGGCTTGTTCGTCGCCGCTTTTTAATAACTGGTTCACAGCCGGAAGAAAATCGACGACCGCCAGCACGATCAAAAGCACGCCCGCCGCTGCCGAAATCATCTGCAACCGGTTCCACTTTCGCTGCTTTCTCATAAAGAAAAAATCACCAGGAAACCCAGTGATTTAAAGATGAATAACTTCCTGTGTCGTTTTGACGATCATCGTAATATCTGCGCCTGTTACATCAAAATCAACATCTTTCACCGTTAAGCTGATTTCCTTTAACAGTTTCTCTGCCTTTTTCTGCGCGAGTTCATTTAACTGTTTAAACTCAATTTTCATATCTAACACCTCGTTTCTATTTTAACATGAAAGATTCACTTTGAATATAGCGGAATTCTGACAAGTTTTGTCGAATTCTTTCCATTTCGTTCGGATTCTGACCTTTGCTTATTCAACTAAGCGCTTGATGAAATTGCCTGTGATCTGCAAACCTTCATTGACGATGATGAACGCTTTGGGATCCATCTGCGTAATCATCCGCCGCAGCTCGTTGACTTCATCCTTGGATACAATCGTGACCAGCACCTCGGTTTCAGTCTGCGTATAAGCGCCCAAACCTTTCCAGTACGTCACGCCGCGAACAAAATCCTTTAATATCTTAGTTTTTATCTCCGGATTTTTCGTGAAGATCATCAAGCTCATTTCAATATTCTGCAAGTGAACTTTATCCAGCACAAACGAATAGACCGCCGCATAGATAATACTGTAAATCGCAATCGGCAGATCAAACAAGAACGCACACAGACAATAGATCAACGCATTAAAAGCCAGCTGAAGCTTGCCGACACTGAACGATTTCCAATGCAGCGCCGCATATACGCCTAAGATATCCGTGCCTCCGCCGCTGGCGCCATGAACTAGTGTCATCCCCACGCCCAGCGCCCCGACGATCGCTCCGATGATGAGCGAAGCCAGCACATCTTCCAGAATCGGCACCACCGGAATCGGAATCAGTGAGAAACAGATCGTCTGCGTGATCAGCGAAAGCAGCGTACCGAGAAAGAATTTCCGGCTGAGCGAACGGTAGGCCAGAATAAACAGCGGAATGTTGAACAGAAAGTTAATCACGCCGGCGATATCAAAATTAAAGTTCAGATTCAGCCGACTGGTCAGCACCGTTCGGATGATCTGAGCCAAACCGACAATGCCTCCGTTATAAAGGTTCACGGGAACGACAAACAAATTAATTGAGGCCGCAAACAAGGCGGAACCGATAATAATCATCAAATATTCATAAACTTGCGAGTGACGCTTCATGGCCTGATCCTCCTATTGGATAATAGAACCTCTCCTATTTTATATGAACCCCGGCGTTTCTTCCAGTCTATTTTGTACGATTTCATCAAAGCTTTTTTGATTGTTCAAATCAGGACAATTTTCTAACCGGCTTATCAATTTTATGATATGATAAAAAGGAAGAGGAAAGAGGTTTTCTTATGGATGTAAAAGCATTGTCTTATTATGTAGCGATCGTCGACCAAAAAAGTATCAATAAGGCTGCGGAGCTGCTTTACATCAGCCAGCCTGTCCTCACCCGTACGGTCAAAGCGCTGGAAAAAGAATTGGGTGTCCAGTTGTTAATCCGCAATAATCACGGAATTGAAATAACGCCCGTAGGCCAGAACCTGTATTATTATGCCCGCAGCATTCTTTCCCAGTTTGAGGAAATTGAACGGCTGAAGAAAACATTTGGTTCCTGCATCGAAACCCGGCTGCGTGTTTCCACCGCGATGATCCTGCTTCAGGATTCGATTATCCAAAAGTATTTTTCTTCTGTGAACAGCGATCATTCATTTATCGATATTCGGGAAACGGGCATTGAAGAAGCAATCAACAATGTCCGCAATCAGGCCTCCGAGATTGCGATCCTGGCCCTGAACACCGTCCAGTATCGGACATTGCAGAGAGTTTGCAAGATTCATGAGCTGGAAATGCATGTCATTGACAAAGGCTCAGTTTATGTTCATTTATCCCAAAAGCATGCGCTAGCCCAAGCCGACACGGTGAAAGCTTCTTCGTTGTTGTCGATGATCTATCTGCATACTCCGGAAGACTTCTTCACCCGCCTTAATTATACTGTCAAAATCGGTGATACCGAGCTTTCCCAGTTCAAGCGGATCATCACGGTCAACAACTATCATACGATCATCAACTTGCTGAAACACAGCGATGCCTTCATGTTCGGCAACCGCTGGCAGATTGAAGATCTCAAAAAGGGCGGAATTGCCAGCATTCGTCTGGAAGATGGTCATATTCAGCGTCATCTGGTTTGGCTGCATCGTCAGCGGCAGACCTTATCTGATGAAGCCCGTTTATTCCTGAACCTATTCCTCGCCCCGCTGAATCAGTCCATTCCAGCAAAAGCATAACCAGGCTATACTTTATTGGCATTACCCAAAATCGACATTTCCCCCTATAATGAAAGCGTGGACATAATATACTGATTATTATGAGGAGGAATATTATAATGAACAAAAAAACAATTCTTGGTTTATTAACCGGCGCCGCCATCGTCGCCGCTACTACAGGGTCTTATGCAGCATGGGATAGCTTAAGTGCTGAATCAAAAACTACTCTAGCTATAGGTAAACCGATCACTATTGCTGCATCTGAACTTAACTTTGCAAATGTCACTGAGGAGAACAATAAATTATTTACGGGAGAGGCCTTTCCATCATATACAGCTTCTGTTTCATTTACTCCTGACATTCCTACAGGTAGAAATATTAGTGACTTACAAATTACTCTAAGTACGGCAGTTACTGGGCTAACAGAAGGGACAGATTATGCAGTCTCTTATAAGAAAGGAGAGACTTCTTTGGATAGCAATGTTGATGTTAACGTTAACTCGAGTGGACAAACATACAGTGTAATTGTTACTTTAAAAGATACTGAGGCAGCTAAAAAAGCATCAAATCCTGAAGTCAAAGTAACTGCAACACTATCACAAAAAACTACTGCATAATACCTAGCCATCTTCGGATGGCTTTTTTAAAAGAATCTTTCATAACCTATTAAATACTGATAGAATAAAGTTAACTGCGGGGTTGAGGCCATGGGGACAAAGAAAAAGTGGAGAGTTAGACCTAAAATCGTAAATTGGGTGTTCCGATTTATTTCTTTTGTACTGTTCTGTTATATTCTTGGAATGTTATTTTTCCCCGATACGATGATCAATCTGACTGGATTTCAGTTTTATACCGTATTGAGTGGAAGTATGGAACCAAAGATTCCTACTTACTCCTTAGTTTTGTCAAAGAGTATTAAATCAGATGACGAATTAGTGCCGGGGACAATCATTACCTTTCATGCCAATCGTTTAGGGGAAGATACTGTGCTGACACATACGTTGGCCAAGACGGAAGTGGAATCGGATGGACGGGTACGTTATTACACGCAAGCCTATGCGTATGAGGGATTGGATGAATATCACACGTACCGTCAGGATATCGTCGGGATCTATGTCATGCATGTTCCGTTTATAGGTAAGCTTGTGATGTTTTTCCAGAGTCCTTATGCCTGGTTCACGGTCTTGATCGTTGTAGGGATTCTGTTCTTGTCATGGATCGTGGAACTGTTGATGGAGCGCAATGAACTGGTCGGTAAAAAGAGTGCGGATAAGCTTACAGGTGATCTGAAAGAGATTGAACAGGCTGAGTTTGTCTTTGACAGTACGACGATTCAGAATTCATATTTGGTCGTAAAGGGTCTGGTTGTCTATCAGGGACAGTGGCAGACGCCGATTGCCCGAATTGATTTCATGAATGAAAAATATGAGATTCTGGACACCGCCTTGCTGTATCTGCGGCCAAAGAAGTCCAAGATGGATCATAAACTGAAATGGGTGGCGATTGTCAAGTATGACAAGAAGATCAAATATCAGGACGCTCATCTTTATTCTCTGGATTATCCGTTGACGGAACTTGAGAAAAAACGGCTGAAGAAGACGATCAAGAAAAACAATCGGAAGTTAAAAAAAGCAAAGCAAAGGGCAGTCTGAAAAAAGACTGCCTTTTTGATAGATGGGAGTAAGAAAACGCGTCAGCCCATGACTTCGTTTTCTTCTTCGACGAATTCGTACAAATTCATGGCTTCGAAATCGCAGAATTCAGCAATGGTCATATTGAAGCCCAGCGCTAATTGATGAATTGTTGCGATTCCTGGATTTTTCGTATGTCCTTTGATGATGTTTTCTAATGTCGACGTGCTGACGCCTGACATCTCCGATAATTTGTAGTATGAAATGTTACCTCTTTGTTTGCATAGTTCTTTGATTCGATTGGAGATTAATGTGACGTATTCCATGATTCAGCTTCCTTTCTTTTGTTTTTTGCGGTTCTATGATAGCAACGTCATTTCCCAATTATTCCCATATTCGGGAATAGATTTCATCAAGGTAATTGATTCTGAAAGAATAGCTGAAAAAGAGGTCAAAGAATGAGTTGAATAATTAACGATAAGTAAGGATTTCATAAGTTTTTATCATGAAGAAACTGCCGAGAAAAATAAAGTTGTAAACTTTGTCTGTTCTCAACGGATTTCTGATTAATATCAATTACAACATCTATCACTCTCTATTTTCCAGTATTATTAGGCCGTTGTCTATTGAATATTTTCCAAACTTTTATTCTTTTTTAAACTGCGTTTTTCAATTAACCGTGGAAATGAGGAATACGTTGCTGAAAGAATGAGAAAACCAACATGGACAAAAGAAAAACTCTGCTCATCCCATTGCCATTGCTTTGGGAGAAGCAGAGTATCGTTTGAGAATAACTATTCTTCAGTAATTTCGACTTTGGTCATGACATCGCCATTGCGCATTGCCCGAACAGCACCAAGATTATCGGTCACCTGACCAAAAACCGTATGAACACCGTCCAGATGCGGCTGCGGATCGTGACAGATGAAGAACTGACAGCAGCCGGTATCCTTGCCGCGATGAGCCATCGACAGCGCTCCCGCAATATGTTTATGCGGATTATTTTTTGTTTCGCATGGAATCGTGTAGCCTAAATCGCCTGCCCCCGTGCCGTAAGGACAGCCGCCCTGGGAAACAAAATGGGGAATGACGCGATGGAAAGTCTTACCGTTATAATACCCTTCTTTAATCAGCTTAACGAAGTTAGCGACGGTGATCGGCGCTTCGTCCGGATACAGCTCAAATGGAATTTCTGCTCCGTTAGCCATTGTAATTTTACCTTGAATTAAACTCATAGTTTGTTCGCTCCTTTTCTTTCTTTTTTATTTTACTCTATTTCCGAAATCCTTGCATCAAGATTTGATATCGAAATGACAGCGCAGGATTGTCTGAGGCGTCCCCATGACCAACGTTTGTTCGACTGGATCTTCAACAAACCCGCAGCGTTGATAAAATTGACGGGCATTTTGATTGGATTTCAGAACCCAGCAGACAATCCTAGGGTATCCGCGCTGACGCAGCTGTTCGATCCCAGCTTCAATCAGCTGCCTGCCGATTCCCTGATGCTGAAATTGCGGAAGAAGGTACAAAGCTGCGATTTCGCCGCATTTTTTCTCCCGCTTCTTCCGCCTCGCTGATCCGCACAAAACCGATGATCTGGCCGTCTTGTTCCGCCAGCCAGATGGAATCGCAGCCATTCTGACTGAAAATGTTATAGCTGTGCTCAGGCGTGCGGGTTTTCAGGAATTCAGGATCGATCAATCCCGCATAGGCAGCCTGCCAGCTCAGCGAATGAACATTGGCCAGACCCCAGGCGTCCTGGGGAATGGCTTTACGAATAATCCTCATTTCTTTGTTTCCTCAATCCAATTCTGGATGTCCTGTTCGATGAAAGCAAACGGGCGCGGGCCTTGATCGAGGATGACTTGATAAAAGGCCTTCAAGCCGAACTGATCCTGCAGCGCTTCGCGGGCCTGATCGCGCAGCTGTTCCATTTTCATCTCGCCGACGCCATAGGGAAGCAAGACACCAGGATTGGCAATCAGATCCAAATAGATCTGCTCTGCCGCCTCAGCATAGCCGAAATGGCTCAGATAACCTGTCAGATCATCCTGACTCCAGCCTAGGCCGTTCACGCCTAAATCGCACAGACATTGCAGATAATAACCGTACATGGCATTGATCTGCAGGGCTTCAATCAGAGCTTCATCCGTAATCCCCAGCCAGCGGTAAGCTTCTAAGGCAATGATCTCGGCCCAGCCTTCTGTATAAGCAATTTCAGAAAGCAGACGGCGGATCGGATGCGGATCGGTGGTTTGGAAATAATTGTGTTGGTAACAGTGGCCAGGAAATCCTTCATGAGCCAGCGTTAACCACAGGGTTTCAGCTTTATCCTGATAAGCCGGATTGACCTTGATGATATTTTCGGTTTCCTGATCCAGCGGCGGGATCAAATAATAAGCAATGGTGTTTTCACTGGCGATGCTGGCATCCAGATAGCTGACAGTGTAACGAATCTGCGGAATTTCCGGAACGATTTCCGTCATTTTCTTTTGATATTGCTGCAACAGTGCTGAAGTCTCCGTAAGCGGGAATTCCACGTTTTCAAGCTTATCGAGAAGCTGGGGATCTTGTTGGAGCAGAGTTTGCATCCGCTGCAGTTTCTGAAGCATGAAGCTTTCCAGCTCGCTGGCCAGTTCTAAAATCGTTTGATCACCGGCGGTTTTGGACTGCATTAACAGCTGATAATACGCTTGACCTTGTTCGCCATAGGCCGCAGCTAAGCCGCCCTGTCCCTTGGCGCTGCCGCGCAGCTTTTCCAGTGTACCGCTGACATGATGAAGGCTCGGCAGATAACTTTCTTTCATGATCTGTTCATTTTTATCAGCATAGTTTTGACGCTGGTCAGCGCTTAAGGCTTCCAGTTCGCCTAACTTCTCTGCAAAATTAACAATCAAAACATTATCATCGACCTTTTCCACAAACCGGTCGATTTCGGCCAGGGTGCTGTCCAGAGCGCTGTCCTGCAGGAAATATCCGCGCTCGGCCTGGGCCTGCGTATACGTCAGGGCTTCATTCAGATACCGTTCAACATCGGCTAACAGTGTTAAATACAGCTGAACATCGGCTTCCGAAGTGATTCGGAATTCCAGGAAGTTCTGGTTTAAGGCGCTGATCAATCCTTGATTCGGCTCAAATAAAAACTGCAGCGGAGCATAGCGGGTCATGGCTAAAGATTGTTCAAGATCCCGCTTTAGGAGCTGATAGTTCAGCTGCTGAACGGGAGTAAGGGTATCCGGATCAAACTGCTGCAAATTGTTCAACGCGGCTTCCATGGCTTGTTTATTTTCAATCTCGCTGGCTTCACTCAGACTGCCCAACGTGGTTGGAACATCCTGAATCCCCAGCGCTGAAGGATCCGTCAGTGAAAAGTGCAGAGTCAGTCCGTCCTGTGTCAGCTGACGGCGGGTTTCCTCCATGAGAAATGCATCAAAGGCTTTTTGAACTTCTGTAACTGCTGCCTGTGCTTCCGGTGCTGGAGCCGATTGCTTTATAGATTGAAACAGCGCGCAGCCGCTGCCGGATAAAAGCAGCAGTGCCGTTGTGAGTATCAGTCCGATTTTCCTTAGCGTCATATTCTTCCTTCTCCTTTAGATGACGGAAACCCCGTCATCCTTAGTGTAGCATCTAAACCGGCAAACCATACCTCACTAACGGCGCAGACTGACTTCACTTAAATCCCAGACGGTATCAGCCAGATCGCTGTAAAATTCTTTTTCATGGCAGACCAGCAGAACCGTTCCCGGATATTCGGCGATAGCTTTGTGCAGTTCGTCTTTGGCATCCTGATCGAGATGATTGGTTGGTTCGTCGAGAAACAGCACATTATAAGGGGTATTCAGCAATTTGCATAAGCGCAGCTTGGCCTGTTCCCCGCCCGAAAGCACCATCACCTGACTTTCAATCTGATCGGTGGTTAATCCGCAGCGGGCCAAAGCACTGCGGATTTCATATTGAGAATAGGCCGGATAAGTTTCCCACAGCTCTTCAATGCAGGTGCGGCGAATCGGCTCGGTGATTTCCTGTTCAAAATAGCCGATTTCCACATGCTCTCCCAGCTGGACGGTGCCTTCAAGCGGTTCGATTAAGCCCATCAGGCTTTTCATCAGCGTTGTTTTTCCTAAACCGTTGGCACCGGTGATGACAATTTTCTGGCCTTTTTCCAGCACCCGATTCATCGGTTTGGAGAGTGGTTCATCATAACCGATGACCAAATCGCTAGCGGAAAAGATGACCTTGCCCGGCGTTTTCCCCATTTGAAAGCGGAAGGTCGGCTTGGGTTTCTCTGCACTCAGCTCAATTCGTTCCATCTTAGCCAGCTTTTTCGCGCGGGAATTGGCCATGCCGCGGGTAGCGACGCGGGCTTTATTGCGGGCTACAAAATCCTCCATGCGGGCGATCTCCTGCTGCTGCCGCTGATAGGCCGATTCCAGCGCCAGTTTGTTCTGCTCATACAGCCGATGGAATTCATCAACATTGCCGACGTAACGGGTAAGCCGGCAGTTTTCCACATGGTAGACGAGATTGACGACCTCGTTGGTAAACGGCAGATCGTGAGAAATCAGAATAAAAGCATTCTCATAGTTCTGCAGATAGGTTTTCAGCCATTGAATGTGCTGTTCGTCAAGATAATTGGTCGGCTCATCCAAAAGCAGGATATCGGGTTTTTCCAACAGCAGTTTCGCCAGCAGGATCTTGGTCCGCTGACCGCCGGACAATTCGCTGACATCCCGATCCAGACCGATATCGCTGAGTCCCAGCGCCTGCGCGACTTCCTCAATCTTGACGTCAATCTGATAAAAATCATGGTGTTCAAGCGTGTCCCGCCATTCACCGATCTGTTCGAGCAGTTCATTCATTTCTTCTTCCGTACACCCCATCATCTTCGCATAGCCATCGTTGATCTGCTTCTCTATATCAAATAAGTCAGCGAAGGCCTGGGCCAGCGCATCATGAATGGTTATGCCTTTTTCCAAAACCGCATGCTGATCAAGATAACCGACCTTCACGTTCTTGCTCCAAATAATCTTGCCTTCCTCCGGTTCCAGCTTGCGCGTAATGATTTTCATAAACGTGCTCTTGCCTTCGCCGTTGGCGCCCAATAAACCGACGTGTTCGCCTTTCAGCAGACGAAACGAAACGTCTTCAAAAATACTGCGGCCGCCAAAGCTGTGGCTGCAGTGCTCCAGCGTTAAAATACTCATACTCTAATCCTTCCTTAGTTTTATAAGATAACGGATTCAGTGTACCCAATGGAATCCGGGTTGTCAATTCTATCCTGAAAATCCCGCGGAATGAAGTGCATTTTCTGAAAAGTGTGAAGTAAGAGGAAAAGGGAAACATCCAAATAAATCCTAGATCCATATCTCATAGATTTGTCTTCCCTTTGATCGACCTAATGAAAAAGCTGCCTGTACGGCAGCAAGATCCCAAACAGATCCATTTTCGTCAATTACTCAATATTCTTCAATACAGCCAGCTGACGCTGCAGTTCGGAAATTGTTGCCTGTGAGGTACGCACCTGTTCCAGCCAGTTTTCCACATCCGGCATATCGCGGTTTTCTTCCCGTGCTGAGGCATAAGTCCGGCCAATTTCCAGATAGGCGGTATTCAGCATATCCTCATACGTTTTCAGCTGCCGTTTCAGTTCAATCTGGCGCTTGGTCTGATCCAGCTTGTCCTTAGCCAGCTCCGTGCCTTTTTCCGCAGCCTGCGTCACATTTTGAACAATCTTTTCCGCCTGTTTTTTGAAATCCATTTCCGATTCCTCCCTTACCTATTTTTAAACGAAAGCATTTCGATGAACAGCGCAATGCCTCCTAATATACAATATGCCGCAATCAGCGTCGTGAGCACGATCGCCGAACTTAACGGACTGATCAGAAAACCGATGCCGGCAAGGATCGAAAGCAAACCGCCCAGAATCGCCATTCCTGAGCCTGCGACGTGGAAGTAATTTAACTTCATCGCATAATCCAGCTTATGAATTCCAATCAGCAGCGCACTGATCCCCAAAATGAAAGACAGCATCGTGATGACCTGCGCGGCGTCAGCACGCAGAAGCAGCACTGCGATCACCAGATCCAAAAGACCCCGAACAATCGTCAGGCTCTGGCGAAACAGGGTGCTGGTGGAAAGGTAATCAACGATTTCCAGAATTCCGACCAGACCTAAGATCACGGCGATTCCCCGCTCAATCCACAGAACAATCGATTGCGGACAGAGCAGCAGCGCAATTCCCAACAGGACTAACGCAGCAGCCAAACCTAACCCTAAGCGGCGCAAAGACCGCAGCTTGCGGTTAATTTTATTCTGCATTTCGTAAAAGCTTTCCTGCTGTCCAGAATTATAGATAAACATAAAACCTCTCCTTATTTTTTACTACGTATTTCTAGCTTCCATTATTGGCTTCTTTAACGTCTCTGTCAACCGGCAGAAACGTAGTAAGCTCAACAGCTTAACAGCTCGTCAATCAAATCAGCAACCCCTTCCTCTTGACAGCTTGCCAGCTGCGGCCAGCCGCGGTCTTTCAGCGATTGCGAAGCATTGGCAACGATGTACGGATGGCCGACGATTTCCAGCATACTGATGTCATTTTCACTGTCGCCGACGGCATACAGTTCGTTCAGATCCAGCTTCAGCTTCTCTGCCAAAGCCTGAACGCCAGCAGCTTTGGTCTGATGCTGATCGTGAATTTCAAGCAGCAGAGAACTGGTGCGTACTAGATGCAGGCCGAGGAATTCCGGCTGCAGTTGATGCTGCAACATTGTTACCTTCTTTTCATCCGTTTCATCAATAAACATCAGCAGCTTAACAACCGCCTGTGGATCAATTGACTTCCGGCGCACAACCTTAGGATCTTTCAAAAATTCCAGATGATCAATTTGATCCTGTGGCATGCGTCGATTAACGACAATTTCATCTAATGTATACACATAATAAGGAATAAACAGAGCATCCATAACCTCCATGCATCGCTCGCTGCGTGCTCCCACACAGGCCAGCCGTTCAAAGCGGCCGGTGGAAGGTTCTGCCAGAACTCCGCCGTTGGAAGCGATATGCCAGCCTTCCCGCATATTCAGCAAAGCAATCAGATCATCCAAAGCACAGGCATTTTTGCCGCTGGCAAATACCAGCCGGTGCCCCCGGGCCAGCCAGCGGCGTAGCGCTGCTTCGCTGCGGGGCTGCAGTTCCTTCATGGCTTCAATCAGCGTATTGTCAATATCCAGAATTAATGTTTTCGGCATGATTTCTCTCTCCTTTTATATTTTTTTCTTGGCAGGTTGCTCGTTAGAATTATTTTACCGTTTTTTCTGCAATTATGCTACACTATCCACAGAAAAGAGAGGTTGTTCCTTATGATTCCATTCCTATGTCCGGTCTGCGGTCTGCCGTTGGCGCTGAACCAGTCCGTTTATCAATGTGAAAAACGCCATAGCTATGATCTGTCGCGTTTTCATTATGTCAACCTGATCCGTTCGTCAAAAAAGATTCATGGCGATAATGCGGAAATGGTGAAGGCGCGGACACGGTTTCTGCGCAGTCAGGCGTATCAGCCGCTGAAAGCAAAACTCACTGAGCTAATTCAGGCTGAAAATCCCAGCGCGGTTCTGGATTCAGGCTGCGGCGAAGGGTATTATACTGAACTGTGTGAAACGTTGGAAAATTGTGAATGCTTTGGTGTGGATTTGTCCAAGGAAGCCTTAAAACAGGCTGGACGTAGCTGTCCTTCCGTACGGTTTGCCGCGGCCTCTGTCTTTGAACTGCCGCTGCCGGATCATTCGTTGGATCTGATTTGGTCTTGTTTCGCTCCGCTGGCCCTGCGTGAGAATGCCCGTGTTTTGAAAGATCAGGGTAAGCTGATCGTCGTGGGACCTGGTCCGCGGCATTTATGGGATTTGAAAAAGGTTATCTATGATACACCCTATCTCAATCCGCAGGAAACCCTTAGCTCGCCGGATTTTGAACTGATTGATGAACAGACATTAAGCTATACAATTCAGCTGGATACAGCCCAGCAGATTCAGGATCTCTTTACCATGACTCCGTATTATTACAAAACCTCAATTCAGGATAAGCAGAAGCTGGAAGCTCTGAGCCAGCTGAGCACCGAGGTCGAATTCAACCTGCGGACGTTTCAAAAGAAATCAGCCTGAATCCTAAAGTCGTGAACAAGCGTCAGTTAACATTACCCGGGAAATAATCGAGGTGAAAATTCAATGCTTATTACCTTAGCTTCCGCCGTGTCCGCAACAGGACAGATCTTGCGTAACCTGAAACAGATTGAAAAGATTTTGAGCGAACATCCCGATCAAGATTTTGTACTGTTTGGTGAGGCGTTTATCCAGGGCTTTAACAGTCTGAATTTTGATCCTGACCAGGATCGGCAGTTTGCTCTGGATCACGATTGCGAAATTCTGCAGCGTTTGCAAAGCTTGGCCAAAACATATAACTCTGGCCTTGGCGTCGGTTACCTGCGTTTTCACAACGAAGTATGGACAAGCAATTACCTGGTGATTTCCAAGCAAGGAGAAATTTTGCTCGACTATGCGCGGATGTCGCCGGGATGGAAACTTCCGGAAGCGGATCCGTTGGTCTATCATGAAGGAAAGCAAAGCGGCATCTTCTCTTATCAGGGAAAACAGATCGGCGTACTGCTGTGCGGTGATGGCTGGACGAACGATGTTGTTTCTGCATTGAAAACACAGCGGCCGGATTTTGTTTTCTGGCCGGTATATGTTTGTTTCTCTTTGCCGCAGTGGCTGCAGGAACAAGTTGAAGCCTATGCCGTTCAGGCAAAGAACTTCGCCCGACATGTTTTTCTGATCAACAATCTGGACGAACCTGATACGGCCTATCCGTCGCTGGGCGGCGCTTTCTATTATCGAAATGGACAAATTCACGACCAACTCGCCTTAAATAAGGAAGGCTGTCTGACGCTTCAACTGGACGATGAATCATGATGCCGGATTTATTCTAAAAAGCTGGCTGAAACCGCTTTGAAGTCCTCCTTCACTTCGATGCTGTTCTTCACTTTTTCAATAGTACAGAGTGAAAATTCACATTTCATTCACTCATCCATGTGAAAATTCACTTTTGCTTGACACACAAATTGAAGTCTTGGATTTCTCCTCGAAAGTGAATTCAGGACTTTTATACTTGAGTTGTTATGGATTTTTACAGGGACTGTGCGGAACATCTAGGATCCAGCTCCTATTTTCAAGACTTATTCTTATGCCCCAGAAAACGCTTGAGGAGCCTTGCTTCTTGAACATCTGCACCATGGTGACAGGTTCATCCTCAGAGAGCTTGTCCTAATCGATCTGACACTCATCACAGAAGCATCTTCAGCATTCCTCAATCGGATTGCTTTTATGTTTCGTACAACGCAACAGACGCAGCATCTTCTTGCCGCTGAAGGCAGGCCCATTCGATGGGTGCCAATTCGGCGGCGTTCCGGAGGTTTTCAGGGATGGAGCGGAGGTTTCTATTCGGGTCTTCGTTAACCGCTACTCCCTTTCAATGGCGGATCGTTGACTTTTCATTCCATCTTGTATACAAGGTTGTTGAACTTCTTGCATAAACTTGCTACAATAGGGACATAGAGAGGAGATTTCTCATGAACTTTGCAAACTATCCTGAACTGACCGACACTGAACTGAACGAGGCGATCCATTACGCTGTCGAGCAGGTCCGCAGCGGCCTGAACGACTTCACCACCAGTATGAAGTATCCCAACAGCGTCAACAATTTCTATCCGCAGATGGACAATACCGAATGGACCAACGGTTTCTGGACCGGCGAGGTCTGGCTGGCCTATGAAGCCACAAAGGAAGACTGCTTCAAACAGACCGGCTTAACCCATGTGGACAGCTTTTTAGACCGTGTCAACCGCAACATTGTTCTGGAACATCATGATTTAGGCTTTCTGTACTCCCCTTCCTGCGTCGCGGCTTATAAGCTGTTAAAAGATGAAAAAGCCAAAGAAGCGGCATTAAAAGCCGCCGACAAGCTGATCACCCGGTTCCAGGAAAAAGGCGGATTTATCCAGGCCTGGGGACCTCTAGGCGCCAAGGATAATTACCGGCTGATTATTGACTGCCTGCTGAATCTGCCGTTATTGTACTGGGCTACCGAAGTCAGCGGCGATCCAAAGTATCGTGAAATCGCATTGAAGCATATTCATACGGCGTTAAGCGTTGTCATCCGCCCGGATTACTCAACCTATCATACCTATTTCTTTGATCCGGAAACCGGCAAGCCGTCGCATGGTGTTTCGCATCAGGGCAACCGGGCTGAATCAGCCTGGGCCCGCGGACAGAGCTGGGGCGTTTACGGTCTGGCAATCAGCTACAAATATACCCGCAATCCGGAATATCTCGATCTGTTCCGGCATGTTACGAAATATTTCATCGATCATCTGCCAAGTGATCTGATCCCGTATTGGGACTTCGATTTCACCGATGGCAGCGATGAACCGCGCGATTCCTCTGCCAGTGCCATTGCCGCCTGCGGCATGCTGGAAATGGCGAAGTATGTGGAAAAAGCGGAAGCCGATCAGCTGATCAGCGATGCTAAACGGATGATCAAAGCGTTATACGATCACTGTGCGGTCAAAGATCCGAAAATTTCCAACGGTCAGCTGCTCAACAGCACTTATTGCCGCAGCACGCCGACCAATGGCTGCCGTCAGCATGGCGTCGATGAATGCTGCAGTTGGGGCGACTATTTCTACTTTGAAGCCCTCACCCGCTTAAGCAAAGATTGGGAAATGTACTGGTAATTCTGATTTGTTTCATGAACAGCGTCATTCACGGGCGCTGTTTTTCTTTACTGCACAGATACAGCCGATAATCCGCAAAATAATGCAGCTTCTGATCCAACCGGCTGGAAATCAAAATGATCTTTACTTTACGTAGCCGCAATTCCTTTACACATTCAAGCATGTAGCTGGAAATGCCGGCATAGGAAACAACCAGCGCGGCGCTGCCTGCCTCAGCACTGCTGCACACCAGCCGTCCATCAGCGAATTCCGACGGCACATGAATATTGACGCCAATTTCCTGCAGCTTCTGCATCAAGCTTTGTCCAATCAGAAGATTGCTTCCGCTGCCGATGAAAAAGATCCGCGGCGCCTGCGTCAGAACCGAAACAACGGCCTTGAATTCCTGAATATCGAGCATTCTTATCGTGTCGTCAATCGTCTGCTTATAAACATTAGCCAGGCTGTTTGTCAGACTTTCCAGACTGTCATCCGCACCAAACGGCATACTGAAATCCACGTTTCGATAGCGGCTGAGTTCCTCATTCAGCTCTTTGGACAAGCGCAGCCTCAGTTCGTTAAAGCCTTTGACCTCCAGTTTTCGGCACAGCCGAAAAACGCAGCTGACAGAAACATGGCAGCGCTCAGCCAGCTGATGATAATCCATGCCTACGGCCTCTGTTGTCTGGTTAAGCAGATATTCCGCGATCGTCCGTTCATTCGCGCTCAGCGAATGCGTATTTCTCAACCGTTCCCGAATATTCATAAGCGTCCCTCTTTCATTATAGAAAGTGTGTCTGGTTTTGCAATCAGAACGGCAGAAATGAAAATATTTTTTCAATCAATCGCATCATTTTGACAATCAATCAAAATCCTTTCTCAACAAATAGGTAAAGTCTGTTCACGAAGAACCCCTTGGTTATAATGAAGACAGAGACAAGGAGATGAGTTTATGCTTGGAATCCTGATTTGCGGACATGGCCGCTTTGGTGAAGGGCTGATTGAAGCGTCAGAAATGCTCTGCGGGCCGCAGCCTTATCTGCAGGCTTTGAACATTGATCTGAGCGACGATCTTGAGCTATGCCGCCAACGGCTGGGCACTCAAATTGAAGCCTGGCAGCCGGATACCGATGAGATTTTATGTTTATGCGATATGCAGGGTGGTTTCCCCATGGAAGTCTGCCTTGTGCAGCTGCCGGATCAGAAGGTCAAGATCATCACCGAAGCAACGCTGACTTTACTGACTTATCTGCTGGTTCATCGTAACGGCAGCCAGTCCGTGCAGCAGTTAGTCAACAATGCGCTGTTGGAAGCCAAAGAAGCGATCCATGTCATCGACCCGCAGATCTTATTTGCGGATCAGAGAGGAGAAGAATCATGAGTATTGTAAACATCCGGATTGATGAACGCTTAATCCATGGTCAAGTAGCCGCCTATTGGACCAACATGCTGAACGTCACCCGTATTCTGGTTATCGACGATTTGGCAGCCAAAGATGATATTCAGAAAATGGCTTTGAAAATGGCTTGCCCTTCCACGGTGCGATTATCCATTTTGTCTGCCCAGCGCGCTGTCGAGCGACTAAATGAGAACGCCTATGACAAGGATCGGCTGATGATCGTGATGCGCGGTCCGGCAACGGCCAAGGAGGTTCTGGATTTAGGCTACTTTATGCCAACGATCAATGTCGGCAACATTTCCAACAAGCTAGGTTCAACGCGGATTAAACATACTGTCTGCGTTACACCGCAGGAAGCTGAGATTTTCCGCTATCTTGAATCCAAAGGCGTCAAAATCACGATTCAGATGGTTCCTTCAGATGAGAAGCTGGACTTCATGCCGATGATTACCCACATTCATTGATCCCTTTTTTCCATAAGTGCGCTTGAAAGCGTCAAACCCAGTCTGGCTGCAACCTGGACTGGGTGTTTTTTATTTCAGCTTTTTCAAACGGAACTCGATTCAGCAGCGGCTTTAATAAGCCACTCGAACATGATCTCCGCTGCTTTGACTTTCATCACTCAGCAAAGCCTGGATCCAGCGTTTCCAGATCGTATCCGGACCGCTTGTCTGCCATGTTTGATATCCAGGATGCTGAAGCAGCTCGGCGCGGACTTGATCCAGCTGACCCTGACGATAGCTGAGCATGGTCTGCTGAAACAGATCCTCCATCGAAGCGCGCTGTTCCTCGGTCAATTCCACATCCTTCAGCGTCGAGTCAAGCGTGTTTTGGTTGACTGCCCGCTGCGCGGCATAGGAATAAGCATAAAAATCAAGCAGATCCGGGTTGGATGATCCCTGGTCTTGAGCCCAGGCGGCAACGTCGATGGACTGCTGCGTGTACTGCAGCACGGCCTCGGTGCTGATCACAATTTGACCATAGGTGTTGGGCCAGGCAATCGGCATCGGCAGAACAATCTCGGTCAGGCTTGATTCTCCATCCGTTTCCGTTTTGATATGTCCGGTATGCCGGTGCCCGCTGATGTGTGTTTTTATACCAAACTGCTGGAAAAGCGACTTCACCTCATCGGCATCGCTGACAACATCCTCAGCGGCGGTCACCGTGTGATCAAGCAGATTGTGATGGCTGAACGTCAGCATCAGCCATCCCGCCTGCTGAGCCTGTTGAGCTAATTCCCGCAGCCACTGCAGCGTGGAAGCCGACAACGTACCGTCACTGGCGCCTGGACGGACAGCATTCGAATCCAGCATCAACAACAGCACGCCGGATTCCGTCAGTTCGGCATAGCTCAGTGAATTCGGATCCCGCGCATAGGCCTGATCATAGCCGAATTCATGATACAGTGCTTCAAATTCATCTCGTGTCACCATGGCCAGATCATGATTGCCGCAGATCACCCGCACCGGTACGGTCTCATTGACTTTCCGCAGCAGCGCCGCCATTTTCTGATGATCCTCTAGATCCCCCTGATTGACCAGATCCCCGGTCAAAATGATGCGGTCAGGTTTGGCCTTTTGCATCTGATCGAGCATCGCGGTCAGAATCGCTTCATTATAAATCATCTGCGGCACCACGGAAACCTGAGATTCCAGCCGTTCGCTTTGATAATGAGTATCGGATGAACACAGCAGCGTCAGCGGCTGGCTCAGTGCAGGCGGCAGCGGATTGTCCTTCCAAGAAGACAGAGACGGCTGGGATTGAACCGTCGTGCAGCCGCTTAATAAAAGTGACAACCCCAAAACTTTAAGCCATATTTTCAGCATCTGCGTTTACCTCGGGTTCTTTTGAACATCAGTGTGATTTCTGATCTTTATTGTAGCGAAATCTCAGACGGATTGCCATGAGTTTGCCCTGAAAGATCACAATAAAAAATCCGCCGGACACAGCGGACAAAAATAAAATCAGTCTGATTCAACGGGGTCCTCAGCAATACTTCCGCGCCGTGTGCGTCAGCCAGAGGATCGCGATGATGACCAGCGCAAACATGATAAAGACAAAACCGAGGGTCAAAGCGATGGGCAATGAACGTCCGCTGATCATGAACGTTTCCAGAAGCGCAAACCAGAAAATCACCAAAGCCTCCAAAATCGAAAGGATTTTCAAGGTCACGGCTTCCAGTGCTTCCTGATTCTCTGCGGTGATTTCCGCCGGAATATTCCACAGCTGCGGACGGCGGCTGACCCAGTTTAGCCCTGTGAGCATCAGGATGGAAAGCCCCGGCAGCACAAGCAATTCGAGCTTGCTTCCCCAGCGGTTAATTTCCCCGGCGGCATTGTAATGAGCCGGAATCCGGCTAGGCAGCGAGGTCCATTGCCAAAGCAGCATAGCCAGCTGGACAAGGATGAGAATCCAACCGCCAAATTGACATATTTGATGAAAACGTCGGGCTTGCAAACGCATGTTTAATCCCTCCTGATTCGGTAGGCTTGTCCCTTCTGTACTTCGAACAAGACATCAGCTCTGCTTTCTATTGTAAAAGGATTTTCCTCTGGAAGCAATCGAAATCCATTTGAAGCAAGGCTGAATAAAACAAAAGAGCCTGTCCCGTAAAACTTGGGAAAGACAGACTCTTATCAGGAAATCATGAAACTGAATTGGTCATGATTGAAATTCGGCTGCTCAGCAGGGGGATGCTCCGCAGCCGAATCCGAAAAACCAGGAAGCAGGAAATCCAGGATCAATCAAGAATCAGACCTTGAACTTTCCAGCTGCATGTTGGCTGAAAAACTGAATGGTTTATTTGAAGATGGCTTTTAAGGCATCGAGCAGGTTGTTGGAATCCAGCGTCGCTCCGGAAATGGCATCCACTTCCACATTCTGTCCGGTAATGACTTCATCAAAGAAGGCTTTCAGCTGATCGTCTTCCATAAACATGTTTTCACGGCCGGAAACGATTTCCAGATTCGTGATCTTGCCGCCTTCGACAGTAGCCCGCAGCGTATATTCGCCATGGTTGCCCTTGATCAGCTGATCATAGGTGCCGTCAGGTTTCTTTGTGATATCAATCTTTTCTTCCACTTCACCGCTGACTTCTGCGGTTACTGTGGAACGTCCGCCAAACGCCGTATCCGCAGCTGCCCGGCCGGTGGCAATGGCTTCGGCCAAAAACATTCCGTTCTGATACAGGTTGGAAACATACGAGCCTAATTCACCAGCTTCATACAGATTAGGAATTGGATTATCGTTCCAATCCAGTACCTGCGCCTTAACGTTGCGTTCCGCACCGCCGGTTGTTGCGACCAGCGTCGGCGTAATGCCGACGGCGTAGAACGGTGCGGTATCAATCGGTTCCATCGTTTCAATACTGCGGCCAAACGCATCATGACCAGATTTGCAGCCGGCGTTGTAAGCGTCAATCGTCGCCTTCAGAGCTTCTGGGTCACGGCCTAATTTGCCGGCCAGCTCTTCAATCGTATCCGCTTTAATAATCCAGCCCTTGGCAATTTCTTCGGAATTGTCATCCGACCAGACATAACCTTCGGTCGTGATCGGCCAGCTCAGCCACTTCGTTACAATCGCACCGGCAGTCCGAGTTTTCTCGTCAAAGATCAGATCGACCGGCAAAGCCCGATCATGCGGCAGATCAACATAATGGCCGTATTCCTTGAATTTCATGTGCTGACGGTGATAGGCAGCGGATTCGTTGTAGAAACGCTGGTTGTCCGCACAGACCTCAATCCAGCTCTTGCCGGCCATTGAGAAGTTGCGCATAAAGGTTGCTTCATGATCCGGGACCTTGATGCCCAGCCAGAATCCGCCGGACTGCGTCTGATTTTTCATGTGCCAGATCTTGGCGCCGGTATTCATCAGGGCATGGATGCCGTCGCCGGTGTTGCCTGGCGTTCCGCCGGTATAAACCAGATCCATCCCGTGGAAATCCCGCTGCATCTGTAAATTGTTCTCATATCCGCCGCAGGCTAACAGTACGCCCTTGTTGGCTTTGATGCGGATTTCCTTTCCGTCCGCGCCTTTGGCGACAACGCCTTTGACCTCTTTGGTCTCCAGATTCTGAATCAGACTGGTGAAGGCTGTGGAAAACATCAGTTCAATATTTTCCCCGCGGTCGCGGACAGCCAGATCAAAGCCTCTCCAGACTCCGCCGTATTCAAATGTGGTTCCGGCTTTGCGGACATGTGCGGAACAGCCTTTGAAGCTGGAGCCGTCCAGATCCGGGAATTCGGTAACTAAAGAACCCCAGGCCACCGGCCCGCCCCCGACATAGCCCAGCTCATAGCCGACCTTATCCACAGTAGCCTGAATCCAGCCGCGCTGATCGGAGAATTCTTTGGCCATAAAATCAATGTATTCTTCCGGAATTGGATTCGGCTGGCTGCACGCAATCAGATAGCGTTTGAAGGTATCCAGATCATCCGGTGCCGGAACGATGACGGTCTGTCCGGAAGCAATCGAGTTGCCGCCGGCCTGGGCTTCTTCCATTTTTTCCAGAATGCAGATCTTCGCATTCGGATCAATGTCGTTGGCTTCCAAAGCGGCTGCTTCCCCAGCCAGGCCATAGCCGACAATCAGAAAATCGCATTCCTTATCAAACTTGTCATCCGTCGGTACCGCTGTCGGCGCCTCGTTGGTGGAACAGGCGCTTAAAAGTCCCAGAGCCGCAGCCCCCGCGACGGTCGCGGCGCTGCCTTTCAGAAAGTCCCGTCGAGAAATATTCTTCATTTTCTTTCCCTCCTTCAGCTTCACATTGTGAAACTTTTGTCGATTTCATTATAGAGTTGCAAGCCCTTTCAAACAATCGAAATACTTTATTGATTAATAAAAAAATTTTATTATTGATTAAATAATCTGATACAATAGACCTATCAAGTTCATGAAAACTCAAAGGAGGGGATGTCGTTGAATACCAGTCAAATCCGTTCATTTCTCACCGTGGCTCAGACCTTAAGCTATGTCCGGGCCGCAGAATTGCTTTACACAACTCAGCCGGTCATCAGCTATCAGATCAAAGCGCTGGAAACGGAACTGGGTGTCCAGCTGTTCAGCCGCACCCGCCGCAGCGTCGAGCTGACACCCGCCGGAGTGTACTTCTATCAGCAGATGGAGCCGTTGCTTCTGCAGCTGGAAACGATCGTCCAGACCGTTCAGTCGATGAACGCGCAAACGCCCAAGCTTCTGAATTTATTAGTCCGGCGGCTGGCGGATTACGGCAAGCTCACACAGATCATAAAAAATTATTCAGAAAGCTGGCCGTTAGTTCATGTCAACATTCTGACTCAGGAGAACCGCGGCAGCCGCCAGCTTCTGGTTACGGAAGAAGTTCAGATGGCCTTCTGCTACCAATATGAAGTCGAAACCGATCCGAAGCTGAAGTTTCTGCCGCTGATGGAATCGCAGTACTATGTGCTGGTCAGCAAGACCCATCCGCTGGCCGCCTACAAGTATTTGACCTTCGACGACTTAAAGGATCAGAAACTGATCTTGGCCAATACCGAGCTGCATAAAAATCCGCGTTTGATCTCCAGCGCGGAGCTGAAAGAAAAAAAGATCCTCGTGCAGACGATCTATACGAGTTTTGACAGCATGCTGATCGCCGTGCAGTCTGGGATCGGCTTTACCATCCTGCCGTGTTCCCGTTCCAAGAAATTTTCCGGGCTGATCAAAATCCCGCTGAAAGACGTGAAGCCGATGCCGCTGGGCCTGGCCTGGTACGCACCGCGCGCAACCCCGGAAATCGAAGGATTGATTAACCTGGCGCAAAAACTGAACCAGGAACAGCCGCCAACGGTCATTTAAGCCGATAAAGGCTGCATGGAATTCATGATTCATCTCTGATCATCCTCCAAGTTCATTTTACCGATCCCATTTCAGCGGAGAAACCGAGGCTTAACGAATCGCTTCTCCGCTCTTTTTGTATTTATTTTGAACAAAAAAGAATGTCTGCGTCATGCAGCGCCATGATTGCACCAGAAATCCTTATTTTTATTTTGACGGATAATCCGCATTTGATTACAATAAGACTAATGAATGACAACATTTGGGGGAAACGCTATGAAAATCCTAGTATTGGGCGCCGGCAAGGTCGGCACGACGATCATTGAAGCGCTGTCGCAGGAAAATCATGAGATTAAAGTGATCGATAAGAAACAGGACGTTTTGGATTCTTTGGCTAACCGGCTGGATGTCTTATGCCTGCAGGGCGACGGTATTCAGTATTCGACGCTTGCCGATGCAGGAGCGGAGGAAACCGACGTTTTAATCGCGGTGACTTCCCGGGATGAAACAAATATGCTGAGCTGCATCATTGGGAAAAAGGCTGGTGTGAAGCATACCATCGCCCGTGTCCGAAATCCGGATTTCTTTTCCCAGATGCTTTACATGAAACAAGATCTCGGCATGGAAATGATCATCAATCCGGAATTGGCAGCCGCCGATGAAATCGCGCGGGTCATCCGAATTCCCAGCGCTTTGAAAGTGGAAACGTTTTCCCGCGGACGTGTGGAGCTGATTGAAATGAAGCTGAAAGAAGGCAATCCGCTCAATCACAGTCAGCTCAGTACGCTGTATTTCGCCTTCGGCGTCAAAGTATTGATCTGCATAGTAGAACGAAATGGAAACATTATGATTCCGGACGGCAGCTTTGTCTTAGAGCAGGGCGACCGAATCACGATCACGGCCAGCCGCGAAGAACTGGCTGAATTTCTGCGGCTTTTGGGCTTATCACGCAGTAAGATGAAAAACGTATTGATCATCGGCGGCGGACGCATCAGCGTCTACCTAGCACGGCAGCTGGAATTTATGCGCTGTCAGACTACGATTGTGGAAATGAACGAGGAGCGGTGTCTGGAATTATCCGATCTGCTTCCTCATGCCACAATTATTCACGGCGACGGCACGGATCCGGAGGTGCTGCACGAAGCTGGATTTAACTGCTGCGACGCGGCAGTGCTGCTGAGCAGCATGGATGAGGAAAACTTCGTTTTGGCGATGTATGCGGAAACCTTTGACACACCGAAAATCATCTGCAAGATCAATCGCGACAGCTATGCCAGCATTCTGCAGAAGGCCTTGCCGGAAGCCACAATCATCTCTCCGAAGAATATCACCGCGGAAGAAATTATTCAACAGATCCGCGCCCGGCAGAATGCTTCCGGCAGCCATGTTGAAACCTTATATAAGCTGGTTTCCGGCAAAGCGGAGGCTTTGGAATTCACGATTCGCAAAGCCAGCGGACATCTGAACATCCCGCTTCAGGATCTGCCGCTGAAGTCCGGCATTCTGATTGCCTGCATCCTGCGCAACGGGCGGCCGCTGATTCCTAACGGTCAGTCCTGGCTGCAGCTCAACGATCATGTCATCGTCGTGACGACCAATTCCAATTATGATGATCTGGAAGATTGTTTTGATTAAGGGGGACTTCCGATGAACAAGCGGTTGATTTTATTTCAAATCGGCAGCATTCTGATCCTGGAAGCCGGACTGATGCTGCCCTCATTGGGCGTTGCCCTGCTGCACAGCGAACAAAGTACAACGGCGTTCTTCTTCAGCATCCTGATTACTGCCGGAGCCGGCCTGCTGCTGAAACTGTTCCCGCCGCAGGATCGTCGCTTCGGCAGTCGGGAAGGCTTGGTCATCACCGGACTGGCCTGGATTCTCGCTTCCCTTTTCGGTGCACTGCCCTTTTATCTCAGCGCTCAGATTCCATCCTATATCGATGCTTTGTTTGAAACCGTGTCCGGGTTTACGACCACCGGCAGCACCATTCTTGCAAATATAGAAGTCCTCGATCAAGGACTGTTGTTCTGGCGCAGCTTTACGCACTGGATTGGCGGAATGGGCATTCTGGTTTTCCTGCTCGCTATTTTACCGCAGAATAACTCGCATTCCATGCATCTCATGCGCTCAGAAGCACCGGGGCCGGAAGTGTCCAAATTTGTGCCGCGGCTGCGGGATTCGGCAAAAATCCTGTATCAGATTTACATCCTGCTTACGCTCATCATGGTCGGCTGCCTGCTTTTCGCAGGAATGCCTTTATTTGATTCCCTCTGCACTGCGTTTGGAACCGCGGGTACCGGCGGCTTTGGGATCTGGAATGACAGCATCGCCCATTACGACAGTGTGCTGATTGAACAGATCATCGCTGTTTTTATGGTTATTTTCGGAATCAATTTTTCCCTGTATTTCTTCGTCTTTACCGGAAAGCTGAAAAATGCGTTCAAAAACGAGGAATTTCATTGGTTTCTTGGTATTATTCTGGCCGCAATTCTGATGATTGCCGTCAACATTATGCCGCTGTTCGATGGCTTTTGGACAAGCTGGCGGCATTCCTCCTTCGCTGTGACGTCGATCATCTCCACCTCCGGCTTTGCGACGGTCGACTTTAATCTGTGGCCGACCTTTTCAAAAATAGTCCTGTGTCTTTTAATGATGGTCGGCTCCTGTGCCGGCAGCACTGGCGGGGGAATGAAAATCGTGCGGATTGGAATCTTGTTTAAGAGTCTGACCCGGGATTTGAAAAAGTTCATTAATCCGCGGATCATCCGGCGTGTCCGCTTTAACGGACTGAGTATTGACGAACACGTCGTTGCCGGGATTCAGTCGTATTTCGTCATCTACATGCTAATCATCCTGGCTTCCATTTTACTGATCTCTCTGAACGGTTTTGATATGACCACGACCATCACTTCGGTGCTAACCACGTTCAATAATGTTGGTCCGGGATTGGAAATGGTGGGTCCTACCGGGAACTTTTATGATTTCAGTGGATTTTCAAAACTGATTTTCTGTCTGAACATGCTTTTGGGCAGACTGGAAATTTATCCGCTGTTATTTTGCTTCACCTTATCTGCTCAGAAAAGCACAAAATTTCAATCCACTTTCTAACGTCATTCCCATAAAAAAAGGAGCGGCTGACTCAGCTTAGGGTCAAATTATTCTCTGACCAGTCCTCCAATCCTGCCCGCTTTTTTGTTTGTTCATGAATCTTAAGATTTTTTCAGATTTCAAGAATTGACTTTCCAGGTAAAACTGGAATAATGGATACAGAACAAGGAGGGCATGTATGTTTAGAAACCGCAAAAAACAAGAAGAACTGGATGATGAACCAGCATTCTTTGAAAACGTTGCTGAACCGGTAGCGGAATTGATACCCCAACCAAAACAGGAGGAAGTGGAGAAAATGGAAAATAAGCAGACGATCAGCGCGGAGGAATCCGTTTTAACCGAGGATGTCACCGTCAATGGGAATCTGGAATGCGACTGCAATCTGACGATTCTCGGGACGGTTAACGGCAGCGTTCGCTGCGGCAGAGATTTGTTGGTCAAAGGACAGATTCACGGTGATGTTTCAGCCGCAAATCTGGAACTGCGCAATGGCCAGATTGAGGGGAATGTGGATTGTGAGAATTCACTGACCATGGATCGGGAATGCAGTATCCGCGGCAATGTCACCGCCGCGGAATGTCTGACAGACGGCCAGATTTATGGCAATCTGACGATTGCAGAAGATCTGCATGTTCAGAAGAACGCTTGGATTGAAGGTGATATCACCGCAAAGCAGTTCAGCGTGCTGCAGGGCGCTCATCTGGAAAGTAAGATTGTCATGCTTCAGCATTTGGCCGAAGAAGAAACAGAATCCGATCAGGAAACGGAAGAGGTCTTCCACATCGAAGCGGAAGAGGAAGAAGAATCAAATTAACGTCAAAAGGGGGGGTTGTCAAGAAAAGTGTGTAAATAATTAAAAAACTTTATAAGCTGAAAGAGAAGAT